>ERZ869909.303-NODE-303-length-67330-cov-10.725737_pt1 | contig 67330 bp, 51 predicted proteins | sample MGYA00520892_ERZ869909 | MGnify/ENA primary metagenome ERZ869909 (study PRJEB32215, sample SAMEA104723947) | bioreactor metagenome | biome: bioreactor; feature: anaerobic bioreactor; material: water | place: China | collected 2015-03-12 ...
CTCAGTTGGTAGAGCGCAACCTTGCCAAGGTTGAGGTCGCGAGTTCGAGACTCGTTTCCCGCTCCAGATGCACTGCTACGGAGTTCCACTGAATTCCGCAAGTGGTTGAAAAAAGGGACTTCGGTCCCTTTTTTCATTCCAGCGGCGTCCGCCGGAAGCCACCCCCAGCACGGATAACACTGTTGTTTCACGAGGGTGTGGTCGAGCAACTGCGCAAACTGCACGCGGCGGCGGAGAGGAATGACCCGCACGGGTTCACAGGCAACGCCAACGTCAACGTCAAGTTGTTCCGCGCACTGAGTCAGTTGATCATGGACGCCGTGCCGAGTGATCCGGCACGCGACGAGTTTCGTCAGGGCAACACTCTGGGACCCGCGTACCGGCATTGGCGACGCGCGAAGATCGGACGGCGGTTCCGCCTGTTCTTCCGCTATGACTCCAAGGCAAAGGTGATCCTCTACGCCTGGGTGAACGACGAGCAGACCGTGCGGTCGACGGGTAGCAAGTCCGATCCGTATGTGGTCTTCAACAAGATGCCGGGGCGGGGTAATCTGCCAGACGATTGGAACGCGTTGAGGGTTGCCAGTCGGCAGGATTGGAGCAGAACGGCATGAGCGGATCACGCAGGTAACAGATGAGGTGCGGCCCATGAACATCAAATCCTGCCTTGGCCGTGCGTCGCCCAATCGGTCGGTCACCGCGCGCTGCTCGTTGAAGGTCAGCAGCTCGTACATGCCTCCCGGCGCCCGCCTGTCGAGGGTGAAATAGCTCGACCGCACAGATACAACCAGGATCGAACATGAAGTGTCTTGTCGTCATTGCCCATCCCGTTGCAGACAGCCTGTGCCACTCCCTGGCGAAATCCGCCATCCAGACCTTGAGGGAATCGGGGCACGTCGTCGAGGTGGAGGATTTATACCAGACGGAGTTCTCACCCTCGCTTTCGGTCAGCGAACGCCGATCCTACTATCTCTCCCCGTTTGACATGTCGGCTGTTCAGCGCCAAGCCGAGCGGCTGCTTGCAGCCGAGGCGCTGGTGTTGGTGTTTCCGACCTGGTGGTTCGGCTTTCCCGCCGTCCTGAAGGGGTGGTTCGATCGTGTATGGGCGCCCGGGATCGCCTACGACCATGCAAGCGACCTCGGCCCGATCAAGCCCCGGCTGCACAAGCTGCGACGCGGACTTGCCATTACGTCGCTTGGCTCTCCGTGGTGGGTGGATCGCCTGCTGATGCGACAGCCTGTGAAACGGGTGCTGAAGACGGCGCTCCTTGGCACCTGTGCGCCGGCATGCCGGTTCGAGATGTTGTCGCTGTACAAGGCAGAGTGTCTGTCCGTGGAAACGGTCGAGGCATTTCGTTCACGTATTCGGAAGCGGCTTGCCAACTGGTCCTGAGAACGCGGTGGCCAGTTCGCCGATCGCGAGCGCAAGGGCAGTCATCGAGGCCGCTGCAGCGGAATCAGTAGGCGTGGAGACCGCATTGAATTACCGGCTCGATCCTTCGTTCGACAGACTCGAAAAGCATTTCCGGGCCGATGCATTTGTGCAGGCCGCCTGCTCCGCACTACCTGTTGACGTCCCGCGTCCGACTCTCGAGCATGCGTAGCAGCAGTTCCTGAAGGCACCGCTGATCCGAGGCGCCAAGCCCTTCGATGATCGGCGTCAGCGCCTGTCGCCCCTGCGTGCGCAGGTGCTTGACGAGCTTGATCCCTTCGTCCGTCAGAAAAACGTCTGTCGCCCGGCGGTCTTCCTTGTTCCGCGCACGGGCGACCAGCCCCCGTTTTTCCGCTCGGGCGATCAGCCCGGACATCGTCTGTTTTTCCAGCCCGAGGTAGTCGGCGAGTTCCGTCATGCGAGGGCGGCGATCCCACAGGATTCCGAGGACGCGGACAAGCGAGAGCGATAAGTCGTGCTCGGCACCGATCTTGTTGATGACCGCGATCGTGACGAAGGCGCTCGCCACCAGGGCATCGAACAGCCCTTCGTCGGGTGAGGGCATGGGGCTTGCGGGATCTTGAGTTTTCATCGCAGCCTCATACTGACATAGTTCGTATTACGTATCAACGATTAGATTGTAATGCGAACTATGTGGGCTGTTACCCAACTGCTGAGAATCTCATGAAAGCTGAGCGAAGGCGGGACCGTGGTGGGTCAGAACGCGACATTGATACCAACGCCCAGACTGCGCCCTCGTCCCGGGGCGTCAATCCGGGCATCCGGGCCGTCGGGCATGTAGGGCGGAATGTAGTAGCCGTACAGGTCGTTCGTAGCTGTCGACGGCGGCGGCATCGCAGGGTTTGTCGGGTATACCGGCGGCGAAGTTGATGCCTTTGTCTTCGAAGCCCCCGGTCTTGTTGCCGCGCGCGTAGACACCATACTCAGGCGACGTAGCGGGCGACGGCAAGGTCGTCCACCTCGATCTCGGGTTCACGTCCGCTCACCAGGTCGGCGATCACGCGACCGGTGCCGGCCGCCATGGTCCAGCCCAGGGTGCCGTGGCCGGAGCTGAGATAGAGGTTGGGGTAGGAGGTGCCGCCGACGATGGGCGTGCCGTCCGGCGTCATCGGGCGCAGCCCGGTCCAGAACTCCGCCTGGCTCACGTCGCCGCCGCGCGGAAAAAGGTCCTTGACCACGAACTCCAGGGTCGCGCGGCGCTTGGCTTCGAGCTGCAGATCGAAGCCCGAAAGCTGCGCGGTTCCGCCCACCCGGATGCGATCGCCCAGCCGCGTAACCGCGACCTTGTGCGTCTCGTCCATGATGGTCGATTCGGGCGCCTTGGTCGCATCGGTAATCGGCACCGTGATCGAGTAGCCCTTCACCGGATAGATCGGAAGGTCAATGCCGAGAGGGTCGAGCAGCTTGGGCGTGTAGCTGCCCAGCGCCACCACGTACTGATCGGCAACCAGCGTGCCGGTATCGGTGCGAACGCCGGTGATGCGGCCGTTGCGGTGCTCGAGGCCCTGGACGTTCACGTTGAAGCGGAACTGCACGCCCAAGCCTTCGGCCAGCTGTGCCAGGTTCTGGGTGAACTTGAAGCAATCGCCGGTTTCATCCCCGGGAAGACGCAATCCGCCGACGAACTTCTCCTTCACGTGGGCAAGGGCGGGCTCATGGCGCACGTAGCCCTCGCGGTCCAGCAGTTCGAAAGGCACCCCATGCTCTACGAGAATCTCGATATCCTTGCCGAGCGCGTCGAGCTGTTTCTGGGTGCGAAAGAGCTGAAGCAGGCCGCGGCTTCGTTCGTCGTAACGGATGCCGGTCTCGGCGCGCAGTACTTTCATGCAGTCGCGGCTGTACTCCGCGAGCCGGACCATGCGGCTCTTGTTCACGCGATAACGGTGGCTGGTGCAGTTGCGCAGCATCGACACGCCCCAGCGCCACATGGCGGGATCGAGCATCGGCTTGACCACCAGCGGGCTGTGCTGCATCAGCAGCCATTTGATCGCCTTGAGCGGAACCCCCGGCGCCGCCCAGGGCGACGAGTAACCCGGGGAGATCTCGCCGGCGTTGGCGTAGCTCGTCTCGAGCGCGACGCCGGGCTGGCGGTCGATGACGGTCACCTGGTGGCCTGCCCGGGCAAGGTAATAGGCGGTCGTGGTTCCGATCACACCGCTTCCGAGTACGAGTACGTGCATGCTGCGTCTCCTTGTTGCTGTTCTGGGGTTGGGCGCTCATGAGACCGAGGCTGTGTTGCGTTGAGCAATGCCCGTGCCACTTCCTTAAAATCAAAAAAAACAAAGAGATGAATGTGAAACGAGGCGTTCTCGGACAAGAGAGGCTGTATTGAAAACGATACAGATTGGGAGCAAGCGCGTCGTGCAGGCAGCGGATGAACGCCGAGTGGCACGGGGTTCATCGAAGGTGTATTGTTCTGCGTACAATGTAACGAAACGAGTACACTCCCCAGCATGCGAATCGACGTATCGTTCTCCGACCGGGTCGGCATCGCCCAGGAGATCCTGGCGGCACTGGCCCGGCGCGCGCTCAACGTGACCGCAGTCGAGGTGGAGCCGCCGCATACCTATGTTGAAGCGCCTGCGCTGGACCACGACGGCCTTGTCGCGCTGCGCAACCAGTTGCTCGATATCGACGGCGTGGTATCGGTGGAGGTGGTGGATTTCCTGCCCGGGGCCCGGCGGCGCCTGTACCTCGACGCGCTGATGGCCACCCAGCCCGATCCGGTGCTGGGTGTCGATGCCGCCGGGGTGGTGATGGTTGCCAACGCGTCCGCGGTGAGTGCCAGCGGAAGCGCAGAAGGCCGCTTGCGGGGCGCGTCGGTTGAAACCTTCTTCGGCGATCCGCAGCTTCTCGATGCGCTCGTCGAGGCCGACTTCCAGCTTCCGGTGCGCGAGATCGAACTCAACGGCGTGTCCTACATGCTGGAGACCCTGCCGCTGCGCGACCCCGATGGGCAGGTGGCGGGAGCGTTTCTCACGCTGCATACGCCGAGCCGGATGGGGGAGCGCCTGCATGCCTTGCGCAACATCGAGGCGGGCAGCTTCGAGACCATCGTCGGCGACTCACCCGAGATCGTGCAACTCAAGCAGCGCGCCGCGCGCATGGCGACGGTCGACGCGCCATTGTTGATCACCGGCGAGACGGGTACCGGCAAGGAGCTCCTCGCCCATGCCTGCCATGCCGGCAGCCGGCGCGCGACTGAACCCTTCTTCGCGCTCAACTGCGCGGCGCTGCCCGAGAATCTGGCCGAGAGTGAGCTGTTCGGCTATTCGCCCGGGGCCTTCACCGGGGCTTTGCGTGGCGGCAAGCCCGGGCTGTTGGAGCTCGCCGAAGGCGGAACCGTCTTTCTCGACGAGGTGGGCGAACTCTCGCCCTATCTCCAGGCCAAGCTCCTGCGTTTTCTCAACGACGGCAGCTTCCGGCGGGTAGGAGGTGACCGCGAGATCAAAGCAAACGTACGCATCGTCAGTGCGACCCACCGCGATCTGGAGGCGATGGTGGCCGCCGGGCACTTCCGGCAGGATCTGTTGTTCCGCCTCAACGTGCTGCAGCTTCACATGCCGGCACTGCGTGACCGCCCTGGAGACATCCTGCCGCTGGCGCAACTCTTTCTCAGCCGGGCCAGCGCCCAGACCGGGCGCGCTGCGATGCGGCTGTCGCCGGGCGCGCGCAGTGCACTGGCGAGTAACCCCTGGGTCGGAAACGTGCGCGAGCTGCAGAACGTGATCTTCCGTGCCGTCACCATGGCCGAGCATAACGTGATCGACGTCGACGACCTCGAGCTGGCGCGTGCCGCGACGCCATCGGGCCAGGGCGGTGACGGCGAGGTCGCCACGCTTGACGAGGCCGTGGCCGGGTTCGAGAAGGCCTTGCTGCAACGGCTCTACAAGGACTTTCCATCCTCGCGCCGCCTTGCCAGGCGGCTTGGCGTGTCGCACTCAGCGATCGCCGCGCGCATGCGCCGCTACGGGATTGGCTGAGAAATACCCGCCGTGACCGCTATCATGGGGCGACCGCCGCACATTTTCTTGCGCACCGAAAACCGGCGCGTATGCTTTCGTTGAGCGCGATCCGCAGCAATCCAATACTTTTACATCGAGGTTTCGCAAATGAATTCGTCATTCAAGATCGCCGTGATCCCCGGCGACGGCATCGGCAAGGAAGTGATCCCGGAAGGCCTGCGCGTGCTCGACCGCGCGGCCGAGCTGTTCGGCATTTCGCTCGAGTACCAGCACATCGAGTGGGCCAGCTGCGACTACTATCTGCAGACCGGCAAGATGATGCCCGACGACTGGAAGGCCCAGCTGGCCGGTGTGGACGCGATCTACTTCGGCGCCGTCGGCTGGCCGGAGACGGTGCCTGACCACATCTCCCTGTGGGGCTCGCTGCTCAAGTTCCGGCGCGAGTTCGACCAGTACATCAACCTGCGCCCGGCGCGCCTGTTTGACGGTGTGCCGTGCCCGCTCGCCGGCCGTGCCGCCGGCGACATCGACATGCTGATCGTGCGCGAGAACACCGAAGGGGAGTACACCGCAATCGGCGGCACGATGTTCGAGGGTACCGAGCGCGAAGTGGTCATGCAGCAGTCGGTCTTCACCCGCCACGGTACCGATCGCGTGCTGCGTTTCGCCTTCGAGCATGCCCGTCAGCGCGCGCGCAAGCATGTCACCGTCGCCACCAAGAGCAACGGCGTGGCGGTCAGCATGCCTTGGTGGGACGGACGCGCGGCCGAGATGGCGCAGCAGTTCCCCGAGGTGAGCTGGGACAAGCAGCATATCGACGCCTTGTGCGCGCGCTTCGTGCTTCAGCCGCAGCGCTTCGACGTGGTCGTTGCCTCCAATCTGTTCGGTGACATCATCTCGGACCTCGGTCCCGCCTGCACCGGCACGCTGGGGCTCGCGCCGTCGGCCAACCTCAACCCCGAGCGCCGATTCCCGTCGCTGTTCGAGCCGGTGCATGGCTCCGCGCCCGACATCTACGGCAGAAACATCGCCAACCCCGTCGGCGCGATCTGGTCGGGTGCGCTGATGCTCGACTTTCTTGGCAACGGCGAAGGCGCCGGCCGGCGTGCCCACGACGCGATCCTCGCCGCCGTCCAGAAGGTGCTCAAGCAAGGGCCATGCACCGGTGACCTTGGCGGCAGCGCGTCGACCACCGAGATGGGGCAGGCGATTGCTGCGGCATTGCAGCTGCAGGGCGACTGATCTGCGCCAGCTTGCCGACACGCTCACCGGCAGCGTCGCGCACTTCCAGGTAGCGCGCTGATCTCGGGCGTTCGATTCCCAGCGCTTGGCTCAAGCCGTTCCGACCAAACCCGCCTGCTGTCCTCGTGTTCCAATCGAAGAGTCCGGGTATTATTGACAATAATATCGAGAAAATTATTGACTTCGAGATTCGTCAAAAATATCGTATATAAGGTGCTCAGTGCCCGGCATGAGCGGCCCGCTGCGCTCTTGTGGCGAAAATATATACGAGCGCTACCGACACCCTGTGGGCGACGATGGCGAGGAGACAAGAAATGCAAGCTGAACCGAGGTTGGCGTCGACGGGGGCGGTCGCCGTCGTGGTGTTGGTCGCGCTTCAGGACCCGATCTGGCGTCTGGGGGTTGGGGCAGTTCTGATCGCGTTGATGATGTACGCCGTGATTCGGGGGCGTGGGTCCCATGCGGGCGCCCCGGCGCGTGCGCCCGATGAACGCCCTCAGCGTGAGGCGATTCGCGATCTCGATCGTGCCGCACTCGATATCACCGTAAACAATGCGAGCCTGATCTCGGCCTTCACGCGTGTGGTGTCCTTGTCGGAGCAGCAGCGCGAAGCGCTGCGGACGATCGGCAACTCCGTGGATGCGCTGTCCGGCAGCGTACGCGAGATGACCGAGTCCGCCGGGGTTGCGTTCAACGAGGCGCAACGCACGCATACGCTGGCGACCAGGGGTGCCGGGCTGGTTGGCGCCGCGGGCGAGGGCATCGAGGCGGTCGCACATACCGTGGAGAAGCTCGAGCACCACTTCCGCGAGGTGGTGGCGCGGGTCGATGAGATTGGTGGCGTGGTCCGTATCATTCACGATGTCGCGGGTCAGACCAATCTGCTCGCCCTCAATGCGGCGATCGAGGCTGCGCGCGCCGGCGAGCAGGGACGCGGGTTCGCGGTCGTCGCCGACGAGGTGCGCAAACTGGCCGAGCGGACCAGTCAGGCGACGGTCGAGATCGGCAGAATGATCGCCGCCATCCGCGAAAGTACCGGCATGGCCGAGAGCTTTCTCGAGCGGGTGGCCGACGAGGTGCGTGACAGCGTCACCAAGGCGGGGGAGGCGGGGGGTGCGCTCGGTGAGATCACCGACTGCGCGCAACGTACGCTAGACGTTGCTGGTGAGTTGGCCACGGCGGCACAGATGCAGGCCGAACTGGGCGCCACGATCGTCGAAGGCATGACCGGCGGCGTCGAGTTGAGCAACCAGTCGGAAGTCGCCGTGCGCACCTGCAACGAGAATGTGCGCAAGGTGCAGGATCTGATCGTCGATCTCAAGCATCGGGCCGCCCTCATTGACCGTGACCGGGCGGACCTGGACGTGATTCTCGACTCGATCGAGGAGATGCGCGCCAACAACATACTGGTGATGAACTCAAGCACGGTCGAGGAGGCGCGCCCGGCCCTGGCGAGAATCGACCGGCTCGATGCCGAGATCACCGCGGCGTTCCAGCGCTTCACGGCCGAGGGGGTATCATCGGCGGGCGCCGCGGTCGAGACCTTCGCGCGGGCCCTGCAGGCCTACCGTACGGCGCGGATAGACGCGCTGGCGGGTGCGCTCAAGGGCGACTTCGCGCACGTACGCGAGCGCGTGCCGGCCCGGGTGCGCCCGGCTTATGACGCCGTTCGCACCGCCCTGTTGCAGTTGCGCGAGGCGCAGGGCATGGCCTGACAGGGGGCGCTAACCTTGCCACGGCACACGATATCCGCCACCCGCGATATGTCGGGTGCGGACCGGGTTGGAACGGACGGTCGTGGGCACCGCGCGGGCGTCGGTTTGTCGATGGCGCAGGGTGCAGTACACTCGAGTCGTGGCGCGCCCGTCGCGCTCGACGCAACCGCGCCTTTACGGCCACGCTTTGATGCCTCGCGATCTCTCCATCCTGTCGGAAAGCCGTCCCGCCGTTCCGGGCGATCCCGTCCCAGCCAGCAGGGGGCGCCAGGGCGGACACATCCCGGACGAAGCGCAGTTGGGGGTGCGCCTGCCCGAGGGGTCGGTCTGGCCGGACTATGCCGAACATGGCCTCTTTGGACTCGTCGGGTCAATCGCGCGCTTTCTCGATGGCGGCGCCTTGTGCATCCCCGGTGTGGATGCGCCCGAGACCGGCACGGCCCTCGGCACGACCCCAACGACGACCACGACCGCGCCGGTGGTGGTACTGCTGCTGATCGACGGGCTGGGGGACGCCTTTCTCGCCCGCTTTGGCGCCGGTAGCCACCTGCTGGCACACCGTCGGCGGGCGATGACTTCGGTCTTCCCCTCGACGACGGCGAGCGCGATCACGACGCTGATGACCGGGTTGCCGCCGGCGGCGCATGGGCTGACCGGGTGGTTCATCCGCGACGGCCGTTTCGGTGGCGTGCTGGCTCCGCTGCCGCTGAACGATCGCGAAAACCGGCCGGTCACCGGGGTGGCCCGCTTGCGACGGCTGTTTCCGTACCACACGCTGTATCAGCGCAGAGTGCGGCGCTCGGTGCTGGTATCGCCCGCGTACATCGCCGACTCGCCGTTTTCTCGACGGCATGGGCGGGGCGCAGCGGTTGTGCCTTACGATGGCCTGGCCGAGTTGCGGGAGACGACGCTGTCCGCCGTGGCGCAGTTGCGCTGCGATGGCGGTGGGCTGGTGTATGCATACTACCCGGTGTTCGACGCCATCAGCCATGCCCATGGCTGTGAATCGGCCGAGGCGCTGGCGGCGTTCGCGGAAGTGGACCAGACCTTCGGCGAGCTGGTGGACCGGCTCCAGGGCCAGCGTGGGGTGGAGCTGGTCGCCAGCGCGGACCACGGGTTCATTGATTCACCCGATTCGAGGTTCTTCGATCTGGGTTCGATCCCCGGCCTCTACTCGATGCTCGAGTCCCCGCTGTGGGGTGAGCGGCGCGCGGCCTTCTGCGCGGTGCGCGCCGGCGCCGAGAGCGAATTCGAGGCCGCCGTGCAGGCGGCGCTCGGCGCCAATGTGTGTGTCGCGCGCTCCGAGCGGCTGCTCGCGCACGGGTTGTTCGGACCCGGACCCCATCATCGCCGGATTCATGAGCGCATCGGCACGCATGCGCTGTTGATGGCGCCGGGCTGGACGGTGTGGGACCCGCGCGAAGGGGAGCACCTGCACTCGATGCTCGGCGTGCATGGCGGGCTCAGCGGGCGCGAGATGTGGGTGCCGCTGATTCACGCGCGCGGCTGATTCGGTCGAGCGTCCGGGGGGCGGCGGCGCGCGCCTCACCCGCGCTCACCGTTGCCGACCACGCGGGGACCGGGGAGCGTTAACACCCGGGGTTCAACGCACCGGGGGCGCAGCGTTTTCCCGAGCGCAGGAAGGCTGGTCAGTGCAGGTCGGTCTCGTCCGGTGGCACCGGCATCACCAGAATGCCTTCTTCGAGCAATTCGCCGAGATCGTCGCTCGAGGCCTTGCCCTTGATGCTGCGCGCTTCGGCCTCGCCGTAATGAATCTTGCGCGCTTCCTCGGGGAAGCGCTCGCCGACGTCTTCCGAGCCTTTCGCTGCCTTGCGCAACACCGCCATGATGGTTGCGGCGACCTCGGGTGTGATTGGCGGCGTGAGGGGCGGCATGGCAGGTGCGTCCTTCGCTACCGGTGCCGGTTCGGTGGTGCTGGTGCGCCGTGGGGCGCTGGCACCGGTGTTGACGTAGGGCGCACTCGGGCGGCGTTCGATCTGTGTCGATCCGCACACCGGACAGGCAACCTGTCCTTGAGCGCACTGCTGCTCGAACGCGCTGCTCGAGGCGAACCAGCCTTCAAAGAGATGTTGTTGCTCGCAACTGAGGTTGAGGACGATCACGATAAATTCGCTCTGTCGGAAGTCGTGGCCGGATAGCCCGTTCCCGTGCATTCTACAGGAGACGAAAACCGGCCTACGGTTCGGGTTGCCCGTGACCGGTCATCGCCGCTCACGTCATGGGGTTGGAAGCCGGTTGCGGCGCTTGGTTCGCCATTGCGTGACACGCGTTGTCATCGGTTGCAATCCGTTGATCTATATCAATGGCGCAAAGTCCACCGTGCGGCACGTTTCCCCCTTTCCACTGTAAAGATAACGGGACTGGTGATCGCGGTGGCCAACGATGTCAGCATGTCGTCCTGGTAGAACGAGCAGGATTCGTACTTCTGGGCGCGACGCCGGCCGGCTGTTGTTTCGCTCCGAGATGCTGCGAGAAGCTGTGCTCACGCGTTTCGCACGCTAGAAGCCCGAGTTGGTGAAACTCAACCGACTAGCCTTCGAGGTCGCACGCTCTGCGGTGGCGATCGTACTGAGGCGAGGCACGTCCGGCCCATGCCGGGCGGATTGAGGTAATCTTCGGGGTGCTTTAACAGAGAGGCGCGCAGCCAAAACCGAACGCTGCCAAGGGCTGAAAGAAACAACAGTCACGCGAGGCGTAGCGGCAACGGGGGGAACGGGTATTCATGGAAATGATCGACAACATCAACCGCCTTTTGGGCGATGACCTCAAAGCGACCATCACACCCGGTGCACGCCTGAAGATTGCCGCCTCCTGTTTCTCCATTTATGCCTTTGAGGCATTGAAGAAAGAACTGTCCGAGGTAGAGAGCCTGCAGTTCATCTTCACCGCACCTACCTTCGTGCCCAATGAAGTCACAGACAAGCTGAAAAAAGAGCGGCGAGAGTTCTTCATCCCGAAATCCCAGCGCGAAAGTGGGTTATACGGCACCGAGTTTGAGATTCAGCTACGCAACAAACTTACTCAGCGTGCTGTCGCTCGTGAGTGTGCGCAGTGGATTCGTCAGAAGGCCAAGTTCCGCTCCAACAAGACCAAGGCCCCCATGCAGCCTTTTGTGCATGTTGGCGGGCGGGAGCAAGCGGCCGTCTATATGCCGGTCAACGGCTTCACTGCTGTCGACCTGGGTTACCAGCAAGGCAATGCGGTCTCCAACTTCGTCAATCGCATGGACGAGCGAGCCCACGTGCAGATGTACCTGCAGCTGTTCGACCAGATCTGGGGTGACCCTGACAAGGTGGAAGACGTCACGACCGCGATCTGTGACCACATCGAGTCGGTCTATCAGGAGAACTCCCCCGAGCGGATCTACTTCATCATGCTCTACAACATCTTTCGGGACTTCTTGGAAGATGTTGACGAAGACGTGCTGCCCAACGATCTGACCGGCTATCGCGATACCCTGGTGTGGAACAAGCTGTTCAACTACCAGAAGGACGCTGCTACCGGCATCATCAACAAGCTGGAGACCTACAACGGCTGCATTCTGGCCGATAGCGTAGGCCTTGGCAAAACCTTCACTGCGCTGGCCGTGGTCAAGTATTACGAGCTGCGCAACAAGTCGGTTCTGGTGCTGTGCCCGAAGAAGCTGGCGGACAATTGGCGCAATTACAACAGCAACCTGACCACCAATATCTTCGCCAAGGACCGCTTCAACTATGACGTGCTCTGCCACACGGACCTATCCCGCACCTCGGGCGAGTCCTTTGGCATCCCGTTGAACCGCGTCAATTGGGGCAACTATGACCTGGTGGTAATCGACGAGTCCCACAACTTCCGCAACAACGACGTCTACAAGGACCGTGAAACCCGTTACCAGAAGCTGATGAACAAGGTCATTCGGGCCGGGGTGAAAACCAAGGTACTGATGCTGTCGGCCACGCCGGTGAACAACCGCTTTGTTGACCTGCGCAACCAGTTGGCCCTGGCCTACGAGGGTGAGGTTCCCCCGGAATTTCGTCTTCCAAGGGTGACGTAAGATGACGTTACTCTGGAAGAAAGAAGCATGAAGATACCGAAACAGGCATACACGCTGGAGTTCAAGGAACTGGCGGTCAAGCGGGTCCAGGACGGGCAGTCCCTGGCGGGGGTGGCGAAGGACCTGGGGCTGGTCGAGCAGACCTTGCGCAACTGGGTCAAGGCGGCGGCGGCGGGCAAGCTCGCCGGGGCCGGGAGCAAAGCGGTGACGCAGGAAGAAATGGAACTCTCCCGGCTGCGGGCTGAGAACCTGCGGCTCAAGCGGGAGTTGGAAATCATAAAAAAAGCGGCGGCGTACTTCGCGAAGGATGCGCTGTGAAGTACGCCTGGATCGACGCGCAACGGCAAGAGTTCGCCTTGGCGGACCTGTGCGACGCCCTGGAGGTCAGCGTGAGCGGCTATCGGTGCTGGAAGCGGGGCGGGACGCCAGATCGCCAGCGGCTGACGGACAGCCAGATGGTGGCCCTGATCCGTGCTATCCATGCCGAACTCAAAGGTGCTTATGGCAGCCCGCGCATGGTGCGTGAGCTGCGGGCAAGAGGTTTTCCTGCCTGCAAGGCACGAGTGGAGCGGCTGATGCGAATACATGGCATCCGTGCCCGCCACAAGCGGCGCTACAAGGTGACGACGGACTCGAAACACGGCCTGCCGGTGGCGGACAATCTGCTGGATCGCAACTTTACGCCGTCGGCACCGAACCAGGCGTGGACGTCGGACATCACGTATTTGTGGACAGACGAAGGCTGGCTCTACCTGGCCATCGTCATGGACCTGTTCAACCGGGAAATTGTCGGCTGGTCCCTGAAGCCGCGCATGACGGCGGACATCGTCACCGACGCCTTGACCATGGCTTGGTTCAGGAAGCGGCCGACGCCTGGACTGATGCACCACTCCGACCGGGGCAGTCAGTACGCCAGCCATGCCTTCCAGGGCAAGCTCAAGGAATACGGCATGACCTGCTCGATGAGCCGGAAGGGCAACTGCTGGGACAACGCCCCGACCGAGAGCTGGTTCAACAGCTTCAAGAACGAGCGGGTGCATGGCGTTCAGTACGCCACCCATGCCGACATGAAGGCCGCCAGCTTCGAGTACATCGAGGTGTTCTACAACCGGAAGAGACAGCATTCGACCCTCGGTTACCGCTCGCCGATCCAATTCCTCGAAGACTGGGTCAGCCAGCTACATCAGGAAAAACTGGTAGCATGAAACCCACCCTTTGGAAGACGAAAAACAGAGGGAAGCTCAAGGGTGAGTCTGAAGTATTGAGCAAGCACTTGAAAACCAACTCCAGCGTGGAAGAAATTTTCCGCCGGGCGCAGAAGGCTTTCAATGCCTGGTCAGATTTACCCCCGGAGCAGCGCACAGCAGCGTCGATCCTCAAAGCCCTGGACTTCGACTTTTTCGAGCTGCTGGACTCGGTCACCATTGCCCGCTCGCGTAAGCATATCCAAACCTTTTACGACACCACCGACATTGGTCACTTCCCCGAGCGCCGCAAGCCGCTGTCGTTCCATTGCCCGATTACTGAACGTCAGGATGTGGCCGACCTCAACGAGATATTCAGCCAGTTATCGGTGCTTAAGCTCTCGGTCTACGCCCCCATCAGTTACATCCTACCCAGCCGGTTGCGCAAGTACGAAGAGCTCTACGATACCCAGGTAGAAGGTGGCAAAGGCAAGCTGCGCCAGGTAGACCGTGAGCGTAGCCTGCAGGCCCTGATGACCACTAACCTGCTCAAACGTCTGGAAAGCTCCGTGGCCGCTTTCCGCCTGACACTGGCGTCGCTCAGCGGCAACATTACCCGCACGCTGGAAGCGATCGATGCCTTCGAGTCCAGCGGCAAAGCCGATCAGGTAGGTGATTATCTGGATGATCTCGGGACCTTTGATAGCGATGATGAAGAGTTCTCGGGTCTGGACGAATTTACCGTAGGCAAAAAAGTCCAGATCAGCCTGGCGGATATGGACCTGCCTTCCTGGCGTCACGACCTCGCAGCAGACCTGACCTTGATCGACAACCTGCTGGAGTCCATGCGTCAGGTAACTCCAGTGGATGACAGCAAGCTGCAGCACCTGCTCAATCTGATCAATAACAAGATCGACCAGCCGCTGAACCCCGGCAACCGCAAGGTGCTGATTTTCACGGCCTTTGCCGATACCGCCAATTACTTGTATGACAACCTTGCCCCGATGGCCTTGAAGCGCGGATTGCATGTCGGCAAGGTGACTGGCTCTGACGCACCCAAATCGACGCTGCGCAAAGGCTATGACTTTCAGAGTCTGTTGACCCTGTTCTCGCCACGCTCGAAGGAAAAGGCCATTGCCTTGCCCGATGAGCCCGGCGAGCTGGATATTCTGATTGGCACCGACTGCATTTCTGAAGGCCAGAACCTGCAGGACTGCGACTACCTGATCAACTACGACATTCACTGGAACCCGGTGCGCATCATTCAGCGCTTTGGCCGTATCGACCGTATCGGATCGCCAAACCAGCAGATCCAGCTGGTCAACTATTGGCCGGACATCAGTCTGGATGAATACATCAACTTGAAGGAGCGGGTAGAAAACCGCATGGTGATCGCTGATGTCACCGCCACCGGTGATGACAACGTGCTCACTGCCAAATCCAGTGATATTGCCTACCGCAAGGAACAGCTCAAGCGCCTGCAGGATGAAGTCATCGAACTGGAAGACGTCAAGGCGGGCATCTCGATTACCGACCTGGGTCTGAACGACTTCCGTATGGATCTGCTGAACTACGTGAAAGCCAATGGCGAGCTGGATAACGTGCCTTTCGGCATGCACGCGATCGTTCCGGCGCAACTGGCAGTCGGCTTGCAACCGGGTGTTATTTTCGCCCTGAAAAACATCCACGACGGCGTCAACGTCAATCAGCAGAACCGCCTGCACCCCTACTACCTGGTGTATATCGGCACCGATGGCGAAGTAATCGCCGACCATACCGAGGTCAAGCGTCTGCTCGACCTGATCCGCAGTAGTTGCAAGGGCAAGGATGAACCCATCCGCGCCCTGTGTCAGCTATTCAACGAGCGGACCCAGGATGGGCGCAATATGCAGCCCTACTCCGACCTGCTCAGCCAGGCCATTCGCAGCATGATCAAAGTGAAGGACGAAAAGGACATCGACAGCCTGTTTGGCGGCGGCCGCACCACCGCACTGACCACCACCATACAGGGGCTGGATGATTTTGAGCTGATTGCGTTTTTTGTAATTATGGAGGATGGGGATTAAGGATGAAGGATGAGGGATGAGGGATGAGGGATGACGCGTCGGTGAGTGATTTGCGGGTGAGGACCAAGGCATTTGCGTTGCGGATAGTGCGATTGTATGGAGCCTTGCCCAAAACAACGGCAGCACAGGTGATGGGGAAGCAGGTATTGCGGTCAGGTACGTCTGTCGGTGCACATTACCGAGAAGCCTGTCGTGCGCGCTCGGATGCTGAGTTCATTAGCAAGATCGAAGGCGGCTTGCAGGAGCTGGAAGAAACCACCTATTGGCTGGAATTACTGGTGGAAAGCAGTATCGTTTCCAAAGACAGGCTCAGCGATCTGATGGCCGAGGCCAACGAGCTCACGGCCATACTTGTCACCTGCGTCAAAAAAACCAAGCAACGGAGGGCTGGATGACTTCATCCCTCATCCATCAGCCTTCAGCCTTATTGTTCGCCTGGCCGAAACAGGCGGCCTTTGGCCGAGTGGTGCCCAAGAGCAAGATCTACGAGCACGCCACCGTCAGTGCCGCCCTTAAGGAACGCTTTGTCCAGCAGGTGGAACAAGTCAATTGGGCCTACAAACTGGCCCCGGAAACGGTCAATCTACCCGCAACCCCCGCAGTGGCAGAAATCCAGGTGTTTCGACTCACCCTCAAGGGCGCCAGTCTGGACCAGGACGTACTCAAGGCCATCGACAGCGCCGTTCCTTTTCCGCTTATCTTTGAGCTGGTACAGGGCGGCCGCGTAAAGCTGGTAGCAGCTTACAAGCGGCCCGCGCAAAACCCCAAAAGTACCGCGGACAGTAGCCGCTGGGTAGTGGGAAGCTACTTCGAAACAGACTGGCTACCAGAAACTTCCCCGCGTCAGTCGCTTCCGGTGGCGCTGGATATGGCAGGGCTTTATGAGCAATTACTCAGCCCGTTGATTTTTGGGAAGGATGAAGGCGGAGGGCTGAGGGATGAAAAAGCATCATACATTAGCGATGTACCAGCGGCCGTCTATAGGGTGGGCGCTCAAGCGGAACAATCAGGGCGGTTGACGCTGGAGCAGCGCATTGAGCTTGCCGAAGCCATTGCTGCCCAGCAGAAACAGGTCGAACGGATCAAAGCGCGGCTGGACCGGGAGAAACAATTCAACAAGCGCGTAGCCCTTAATGCTGAGCTGCGCGATGCCAAACAGGAACTGCAGCGGCTGATGCAACAGCAGACTGCTTCACAGAGAAATTGAGAGCAATACGATGGAAAAACTGAAAATGCATAGCCCTGATCTGAGCCAGGACAACATCGCCAAGATTCGCGAAATGTTTCCCGGCTGCGTGACCGAGGCGCGGGACGATGCGACGGGGGCGGTGCGTCTGGCGGTGGACTTCGATCAGCTGCGTCAGGAGTTGAGCGACCACATCGTGGAGGGGCCGCAGGAGCGGTATCGGCTGGACTGGCCGGGGAAGCGGGAGGCGTTGGCGCTGGCGAATGCACCTATTGCCAAGTCACTGCGGCCTCGTATCGACGAAAGCATAGCTTTCCAAGAAGCGAAGAATGTTTTCATCGAAGGCGATAACCTGGATGCCCTCAAGCTCGTCCAGGAGACCTATCTGGGTCAAATCAAGATGATCTATATTGATCCGCCTTACAACACAGGAAACGACTTCGTTTATAACGACGACTTCACTTCCAGCAACCAAGAATTCCTTGAGCTCTCGAACCAAAAGGACTCGGCTGGTAATTCTCTGGTCGCCAATCCCGCTTCAAATGGAAGATTCCACTCTGACTGGCTTAGCATGATGTATCCGAGGCTCAAGCTGGCTCGAAATCTGCTGTCAGATGATGGAGTTATTTTTATCAGTATTGATGACGGTGAAGTTCAAAACACAAGAAAAATCTGCGACGAGATCTTCGGATCCGACAAATTTATCGCCAGCTTCGTATGGAAAAGCCGACAGAATATCGACAACAGAACGACAACTGGCGCATCTGTCGATCATGAGTATGTGCTTTGTTATGGTCGTGAAATTCGTGGCTCAGAGCGAAAGCTTGAGCAATACACCAATCCAGACAATGACCCTAGGGGAGATTGGGTCAGCGCAAACATGGTTGGTATTGCTACCGCAGACAGAAGACCTAACCTTCACTACGACCTCATTGATCCGGCCACAGGCATAAACTACGGGTGCCCAATAATGGGGTGGCGCTATGACAGAAATACCATGGGGCGCCTCATTAAAGAAGATCGCATCCTCTGGCCTTCTTCGGCAGACGGACGCCCGAGAAGAAAAGCCTTTCTGAATGAGCTTGAGTCCGAGTTCACCGGCTTTTCAACGATACTCGGGTCGGGAATCTTCACCCGGGACGGGACAGCAGACATGATGGCGCTCTTTAATGAGCGCGTTTTCAGCTTTCCCAAACCGGTAGCGTTGATGCAAAAGCTTGTCGAGCAAGCGACAAAGGACGACGATATCATCCTCGACTTTTTTGCCGGCTCTGGAACTACGGCACACGCTGTTGTGGCTCAAAATTCGATAGATGGTGGAAATCGAAAGTTTGTTCTTGTCCAGCTTCCAGAAGCTCTTGAAGAAGGGAACAGGGAACAAAAAACGGCGTATGACTATTGCCAGAAAATCGGCAAGCCCGCCAACATTGCTGAACTAACAAAAGAGCGATTGCGTCGCGCCGGGAAGGCGGTGCTCGCAGGCGAGTACCACCCCGACTGGAACCGCGATGTCGGCTTCCGGGTGCTCAAGGTGGACACCTCGAACATAAAGGACGTCTACTACCGCCCCGACGAGCTGAAGCAGTCCGACCTGCTCGACATGGTGGACAACGTGAAGGAAGGCCGCACGGCCGAGGACCTGCTGTTCCAGGTGCTGGTGGATTGGGGCGTGGACCTGACCCTGCCGATTCGCCGCGAAACCCTGCAAGGCAAAACAGTATTTTTCGTCGATGACAACGCCCTGGTCGCCTGCTTCGACACGGGCATAACCGAAGAGCTGGTCAAGGAGCTGGCCAGGCATGAACCATTGCGCGTGGTGTTCCGCGACAATGGCTTTGTCTCTGATGCGGTGAAGATCAACGTCGAGCAGATCTTCCGTCAGCTGTCACCCAGCACCGAGGTCCGTGTGCTATGAGCCAAGGTGCTGATCAGCCCGGTAGCACAGGGGATGTCCTGCTGTATGAGGCGGCCGAAGGTCGGTTGCGGCTTGAGGTGCGCCTGCAGGATGAAACCCTGTGGCTGACCCAGAATCAGCTGGCTGAGCTGTTTCAGACCACCCAGCAGAATATCAGCGGCCATATTCAGAACGTCTACGCTGAGGGCGAGCTGGAGCGGGAGGCAACTCACAAGAAATTCTTGTCAGTTCAGCTCGAGGGTAGCCGTGAGGTCCGCCGCCAGCGGGATTTCTACAATCTGGACATGATCATTGCGGTGGGCTATCGGGTCAAAAGCGCTATCGCTACTCGCTTCCGGATCTGGGCTACCGAGCGCCTCAAGGAATACATCATCAAAGGCTTTGTCATGGATGATGAGCGCCTCAAGGAGCCGCAGAGCGACCGCTATTTTGAAGAGCTGCTGGCGCGTATCCGTGACATCCGCAGCTCTGAAAAGGTGTTCTGGCGCAAGGTGTTGGATATCTACGCCACCAGCACGGACTACGACCCCAAGGCGGAGCAAACCCAGCTGTTCTTTAAACAGGTGCAGAACAAGATGCACTGGGCGGCTCATGGGCATACGGCCTCTGAACTGATTTTCCAGCGCGCAGATGCCAGTTCACCCAACATGGGTGTCACCAACTTTCCGGGCAAGAACCTGCTGAAGCGTGATATCGAGGTTGCCAAAAATTACCTGAATGAAGAAGAGCTCAATATCCTGAACCGCATCGTCAATGCCTACCTGGAATTGGCTGAGGTGCAAGCGCTCAACCGCCAGCCCATGACGATGGCCGACTGGCAGCAGCGACTGGATCAATTTCTGACCATGACCGGGCGTGAGCTGCTGACCCATGCAGGCAGCATCAGTAACCAGCAAGCGGTGAACAAGGCGCATCAAGAGTTCGAGAAATTCCGCGAGCTACAGCTGCAACAGCCTTCAGAGGTGGAAAAGCACTTTATCGAGGCAGAAAAGAAGCTGAAGCAGCTGAAGTCACCCACAAGTAAGGGCGACAAGGGCGGGCAGCGTTGAGCGCCGCCCTCGGTTCTTTCTGCATGACGACGTGCAGAAAGCCTTGCAGAAAGAATGCAGAAAGAGAATGCCATGAAGCTGAAGTTTAAAACCCAGGCCTACCAGACCCACGCCGTGGAGTCCGTGGTCGACTGCTTTGCCGGCCAGCCCCTGCTCGACGGTTTGACCTACCGGATTGATCCGGGTCAGCGCGCACAATCCAGCGCCTTTGACGAGGATGGCTTCAGAAACGCAGATCTGGCCCTGAGCGAAGCCCAAGTCTTGGAGAATATCCAGACTGTCCAACGCCGCCAGAACCTGCCGGTTGCAACGTCGCTGACCGAGTTCACCACCTTCGACAACAAGGGCAATCGAGTGCCCGTCAAGGCGGCTTACAAGAAGGATGCGCTGGCGGCTACGCGCATCCACCTCGACGTAGAGATGGAGACCGGCACCGGTAAGACCTACTGCTACATCAAAACCATATTCGAGATGAACAAGCGCTATGGCTGGAGCAAGTTCATCATCATGGTGCCGTCCATTGCCATCCGTGAAGGGGTGTACAAGTCCTTACAGATCACCGCTGAGCACTTCACCGAGAGTTATGGCAAGAAGGCGCGATTCTTCATCTACAACTCCAAGCGCCTGCATGAGTTGGAGAGCTTCTCGTCCGACGCCGGCATCAATGTGATGGTGATGAATATCCAGGCGTTCAACGCCCGAGGCGCAGACAACCGGCGTATCTACGATGAGCTGGACGATTTTCAGTCGCGCAAGCCGATCGATGTGATCGCTGCCAACCGGCCGATCCTGATTCTGGATGAACCGCAGAAGATGGAAGGCAAAGCCACTATGGAAGCTTTGCCCCAGTTCAAGCCGCTGATGATCCTGCGTTATTCGGCCACACACCGAACCCAGCACAACCGTATCCATCGCCTGGATGCACTGGATGCCTACAACCAGAAGCTGGTCAAGAAGATCGCCGTGCGTGGTATTCAGACGCGGGGGCTGGCCGGCACCAATGCCTACCTGTACCTGGAAGGCATCGACATATCCAGGCAGGCACCAGTCGCTCGCATTGAGCTGGAAGTGAAGCTCAAGTCCGGTGAGATCAAGCGTCAGCTACGCCGCTTGCAGTTTCGCGATGATCTGTTTGCCGAGTCCGGCGAGCTGGACCAGTACCGTGACGGCTTCACTATCAGCCAGATCGACGCCACTACCGACAACGTGGAGTTTACCAATGGGTTGGTATTGAAGGCCGGTGAAGCCAACGGCGATGTGTCCGAGCGAGACATCCGGCGCATCCAGATCCGTGAAACCATCAAGGCCCACCTGGATCGGGAAGAACAGCTGTTCGCACAGGGTATCAAGGTGCTGTCGCTGTTCTTTATCGACGAGGTGGCCAAGTACCGCGACTACGACCAGCCGGATGAGCAGGGCGAGTATGCCCGTATCTTCGAAGAAGAGTATCAACAGCTAAAGGACGAATATCTGTCTGAGCTGGCGATCGATAATGAAGCCTATCGGCAGTACCTGGACGGTATCGAACCGGCAGCCACGCACAATGGTTACTTCGCCATCGACAAGAAGACCAACCGCCTGAAAGATCCGACTGTTGGGGCGCGTTCAGTTGACTCTGACGATGTGGATGCCTACGACCTGATTTTGAAGGACAAGGAGCGCTTGCTGTCCTTCCAGGAGCCGACGCGATTTATCTTCTCTCACTCGGCCCTGCGTGAAGGCTGGGATAATCCCAACGTCTTTGTTATGTGCATGCTCAAACACAGCGACAACACCATCTCACGACGCCAGGAAGTCGGGCGCGGGTTACGCTTGTCGGTGGATCAGCACGGTGACCGCATGGATAACCCCGCCGTGGTTCACACCATCAACGTGCTGACCGTGATTGCCAGTGAGAGTTACAAGGATTTTGTCGCTGGTCTGCAACAGGAGATCAGTGACACGCTGAGCGCACGGCCGCGCCAGGCAACCGAAGCCTACTTCACAGGCAAGCAGCTGACGACCGAGCAAGGGCCGGTGGACGTGACCCCCGCTATGGCCAAGCAGATATACCGCTACCTGGTGAAGAACGACTACACCGATGAAACCGACCAAATAGCGCCGGCTTACCACGAGGCAAAAGAGCAAGGCTCTTTGGCTGATTTGCCGGAAGAGCTGAAGCCCTATGCGGATCAGGTCTTCGCGCTGATCGATAGTGTATTCAGCGACGCCCAACTGCCCAAAATCGAGGATGGCCGCAAGCCGAAAACCAACCCCCTCAACGCCAACTTCGACAAGAAGGAATTCCAGGCGCTATGGCAAAGGATCAATCGCAAAGCGGTGTACCGTGTCGAATTTGACTCGGATGAGCTGGTCCGCAAGTGCATCGCAGCCCTGGACAAGAGCCTGCGCATCACCCCGCTGCAATACACCGTGCAAAAGGGCATCCAGCAGGATGGCCTGACAGATGAGCAATTGAAGAAAGGCGATGGCTTCAAGGTCGAGGAAACGGCCACGGAATATGGCGACTCAATCCACTCGCGGGTCCGCTATGACCTGGTAGGCAAGGTGGCCGAAAACGCTCGGCTGACCCGCCAGACGGCAGCCAAAGTTCTGCAAGGTATACAACCCGCCGTGTTCCAACAGTTCCGGCAAAACCCAGAACATTTCATTGCCGAGGCCTCCCGCTTGATCACCGAACAGAAGGCCGCGATGGTCATCGAGCGTTTGGCCTACGATGAAGTGGATGAGCGTTACGAAGTGGATATCTTCACCGCCAACCAAACCGGACAAGACTTCTCCCGTGCCACGCAAAAGCTCAAAAATCACGTCTACGACTACGCCATCACCGATTCTGAGATCGAGCGTCGCTTTGTCACCGAACTCGATACCAGCAGTGAGGTAGTAGTTTATGCCAAGCTGCCAAGGGGCTTCCTGATCCCAACGCCGATGGGTGACTACAATCCGGACTGGGCCATCTCCTTCAGGGCCGGCAGTGTGAAACATATTTATTTCGTTGCCGAGACCAAAGGCACCATGTCAACCATAAAGCTGCGCGAGATTGAGAAGAAGAAAATCGATTGCGCCCGCAAGTTCTTTGATGAAATCAGTCAGCATATTGGCGATGACAAGGTACAGTACGACATGGTGACCGACTACGCTAAGCTGATGGATATGGTCGGGCAGAAGGGGCACGCTTGAACAGCGTATCCGAGTCTGCGATTGACGACGACATTGGCATCTCACTGCCAGCGACGCGGATCACAATCGAACAGACAGTGGTGGTGGGGGCAGGCATCCATAGGGATGTGCTTGACGAAGACATCTCGGTCGATGGGCTGTTTGCGGGGCGGGATCGCCTGAACGGATGGTTGAGTGATGGTTGACGTGGATGCGCAGGGTATTGGGTCGAATCGTGCCGACCTTGAAAAAAGCCGGAACCCTTGATTTTCGTGGGTTCCGGCTTGTTTCGGAATGCTCGGGACGGGAATCGAACCCGTAAGGCTTGCGCCGGCGGATTTTCGTCACACTTCGGCTTTCGCCGCCGGGCGGGGCCCGTTCGTGCGCTGGACTATGCCTTCACCATGGCCTTGCGGCGACAGGTGCCCCCCGTCTAGTCTCTACACCTTCCCCGAAGGGCTTGGCTCGGCGTTGCCGCGGCGACGGGATGGTGGTGCCATCGTGCGCCAGGGGGTTCGCCGAATTTGAGGGGATTCACGCGGGGACTTTCGCGCCCCGGTGCTCAATCGTTCAAGTCCGCTGTGTTTACCAATTTCACCACCCGAGCGAAAGCGGTGGGCGCGGAGGCCTGCGGTGCAGGGCGGTCCGTGCCGGGACGCCGGATTCTAACCCGGAATCGTCCCGCGCATGAAATCCGGATCGATTACTTTTTGTATTTCGACGGCTTGGATCCGCTCTTGCCGGCCTTGCCTTCGAACTTGCCTGGTTTGCCGCTGAACTTCCCCGGTTTGTCGCCAAACTTTCCGGCGGGCTTGCCGTCACCGAACTTTCCGGACCGGCCTTCGACGCGTCCGCCGTCGAAGCGCTTGGGCGGTTTGCCGTCGGCTTTGCCGTGCGGGCGATCGTCGTAGCGCCCGCCGGAGCGTTCGCCAAAACGCTGGTCGTCGCGGCGCGGCCTGCGATCGCCGTCGCCGTGCACGTCGTCCATTTCGCTGATTTCAAGGCGGTACTGGCGAACCCGGACACGGCGCAGCATGCTGATCAGGTCGTGGGGCAGGTTGCGCGGCAGCTCGACGGTGGAATAGTCGTCGTAGAGATTGATCTGACCGATGTTGCGGCTTTCGATGCCGGCTTCGTTGGCGATCGCGCCGACGATGTCCTTGGGCGTGATCTGCTGGTTGCGGCCAACCTCGATGCGATAGCGTTGCAGCTTGCCGTCGCTGAACTCACGACGCTTCTCGAGAATGTGATCCCGGTTCTCGCGCTGTTCGCGTGGCTCCCGGGCAGGGCGTTCGAAGCGCTCCGTGCGTTCGTGGCGCTCCGGACGGTCCTGGCGATCGCGTGCGTCACGGGGGCGGTTCAGCGTCGCGATGTCGGGGCCGTTGCCGGCGGGAAGCTGCAGCGGGCGTTCGCGCTGGGCGACGAACGCCAGCGCCGCGGCAATCTCGTGGACATCAGCCGAACCCGTGGATTCGAGATCGGCGACCACGTCCCTGAAGAAACCGAGATCCTCGGACTGCATGACTTCTTCGATCTGCTGCCGGAACAGCGCGACGCGGCGGTCGGCGATGGCTTCGCGCGAGGGCAGCGGCTGGGCTTCGATCTTCTGCCGGGTGGCCCGCTCGATGGTCTTCAGCATGCGCGTTTCGCGCGGGGTGACGAACAGGATCGCGGTGCCGGTGCGTCCGGCGCGGCCGGTGCGGCCGATGCGGTGCACGTAGGCCTCGGTGTCGTACGGGATGTCGTAGTTGATGACGTGGGTGATGCGCGGCACATCCAGGCCGCGTGCGGCCACGTCGGTGGCGACCACGATGTCGAGCGCGCCGCGCTTGAGCTGCTCGACCACGCGTTCGCGCAGTTGCTGTGTCATGTCGCCGTTGAGCGCCGCGGCGGCGTGGCCGCGGGCCTCGAGCTTGTCGGCGAGTTCGACGGTGGCGGTCTTGGTGCGGACGAAGATGATCGCCGCGTCGAGGTCGTCCTCGATCTCCAGGATGCGGGTCAGCGCGTCGAGCTTGTGCTGCACGCCGACCTGGCAGTAACGCTGCTGAATGGCCGACACGGTGGTGGTGCTGGCCTTGATCTTGACTTCCTGCGGATCGCGCAGGTAACGATGGGCGACGCGACGGATCGGGTCCGGCATGGTCGCCGAGAACAGCGCTGTCTGGCGCTCGGCCGGGGTGTGCTCGAGAATCCATTCGACGTCGTCGATGAAGCCCATGCGCAGCATCTCGTCGGCCTCGTCGAGGACGAGCGCGGAGAGCTTGTCGAGGACGAGGCTCTTGCGCTCGATGTGATCCATGATGCGCCCCGGGGTGCCGACCACGACATGGGCGCCGCGCTTGAGCTGGCGCAACTGCACGACCATGCTTTGCCCGCCATACACCGGCAGTACGTGAAAGCCCGGCAGGTGCTTGGCATAGCGCATGAATGCTTCGGAGACCTGGATGGCGAGCTCACGCGTGGGGGTGAGCACCAGAATCTGCGGATGGGGGGTGGTGACGTCGAGACGGTTGAGCAGCGGCAATGCGAACGCGGCGGTCTTGCCGGTTCCGGTCTGTGCCTCGCCGAGCAGGTCGTGTCCGGCGAGCAGGTGTGGAATGCAGGCGGCCTGGATGGGCGAGGGGGTTTCGTAACCGACCTCGGACAGGGCCTGCAGAATGGGGGGGGAGAGTTCAAGCTGTGAAAAGCTTTCGATGGGTGTCGTCATGGAGCGTGCCGGGCCAGATGGCCGATGGAGTGGGCGCCGGGGATGGCGCGAAGCGGGGGCAGGCGGTGGTGTTGAATTCGGGATCGCAGGATCGGAAACGATCACGGGATCAGGTTCAGGCATACCGTTGGGCGGCGTCGGCGACGCGCCCGGCCCCTCGGGGCGAGAAAACCCCGGCGAGCCCGATGTTTTCTCCAGAGCGGAATGGTACCGTGTTATGAGACTGTGTGGGGGAATATCGACGCGATTCGCTGCGTTTCCGGGGCAAACGGGGGAATTCGTTGTTGCAATGCAACAACGAGGCGTTGTTTGCTGGAAGTGAGGCGGTCAGGCCCTTTGGGAGGGCGGTTGAACGATGCGCGCGGCGAGGAACCCGTTGGCCTCCCGCGGGTTCCGAACAGACGGCGTCCGGTGATCGGGGCCGACCTTTCGTGCGGCCCCTGTGTTGGAAGCGCGCCAACCCATTCGAAAAACGGTAAAAAAAACGGCAAACAGACGACGGAGACCGCCCATGCCCCTGCGCAACAAGGTTCAGCTCATCGCCTATCCGGACCGGATCGGCTCCACGCTCGGCGAACTCGCCGGATTTCTCGAGCAACATCTGGCGACCGCGATTGGCGGTGTGCATGTGCTGCCGCCGTTTCCGTCCAATGCCGATGGCGGGTTCTCGCCGCTGACGCACAAGGAGATTGCACCGGCTTTTGGCTGCTGGGCGGACCTGGAACGCATCGCCGAGCGCTTCGACCTGTGCCTGGACCTGGTGCTCAACCACCTGGCCGATACGTCGCCCGAGTTTCTCGATTATGTCCAGCATGGCAAGGCGTCGCGCTTTGCCGAGCTGTTCGTCGATGTCGATGCGCTGGGCGAGATCGGGCCGGATGACCTGGCGAAGATCCACATTCGCAAGGAGAAGGAGCCGTTTCGCGAGGTGTGTTTCGCCGACGGCAGCCGTGGGCGGGTGTGGTGTACCTTCACCGAGCGCCAGGTGGATCTCAACTACGCGGCGGACATCACCTACGCGGTCATGGCCGACACCATCGCCTATCTGGGCGCGCGGGGCGTAAAGATGCTGCGCCTCGACGCCTTTGGCTATACGACCAAGCAGATCGGCACCAGCTGTTTTCTGGTCGAGCCCGACGTGTGGCGCATCCTCGAGTGGTTTCGCCAGTGTGCGGCACGGCACGGCATCGAGATCCTGCCCGAGGTGCATGATCACCCGAGTTACCAGTACGCCATTGCGCGGCGCGGCATGTGGGCCTATGGTTTCGCGCTGCCGCCGCTGCTGTTGTACTCGCTGCTCGATGCCAACAGCGTGTATCTGAAGGGCTGGCTGCGCATGTGTCCGCACAATCAGGTGACGGTGCTCGATACCCATGACGGCATCTGCATCCCCGACGTCGAGGACATTCTGCCCAGGCCACACATCGAGGCGCTGATCCAGAACGTCTCGGAGCGCAGCGCCGATCCCATCCTGCGACGCTCGGCGGCCAACGTGCATAGCGTGGGCGCCATCTACCAGCTCACTTGCACCTTCTACGATGCCCTGCATCGCAACGACGATGCCTATATCGCGGCACGCGCAATCCAGCTGTTCGCGCCGGGCATCCCGCAAGTGTATTACGTCGGCCTGCTGACCGGGAGCAATGACGTCGAGTTGATGGAGCGCAGCGGCGAGGCGCGCGACATCAACCGCCATTACTACACGGTGGACGAGGCGACGGCGGCGCTGGAGACGCCGGTGGTGCAGCGCCAGCTGGCGCTGATGGAGCTGCGCTCGACCCACCCCGCCTTTCAGGGCGAATTCGAGCTCGGCTACTCGAACGACTCCAGCGTGTCGCTGGGCTGGCGCAACGGCGACCAGTGTTGCCATCTGTTCGTCGACCTCAACTTCCGCACGGCGACGCTGACCTGTACCGACGTCGAAACCGGGGCCGAGCGCAGCTGGCGAGCCTGAGGAAGGGGGTCAGGTCCGTCCGGCCGGGTCCAGGGCGGGTTCTTCAGCGTCGGCCTGAGCGGCAATCGTGTCGTCTACCGCGTCCAGAAAATCCTGCCCCCAGCGATGGATGTCGTTGTGCTGGACGATGCCGAACAGCTCGCGCAGGCGACCTTCGGCTTCGGCGCGGTTGAGGGTGATGCCGAAATAGAGCTTGTCTCGCAGGTCGCTCGGGTCGTGCGGGTTGGTCAGCACCGCACCATGAAGTTCGGCCGCAGCACCGGCGAATTCCGACAGCACCAGCACGCCACGGCCCTGGGTCAGGCCCTGGGTGGCGACGAACTCCTTGGCGACGAGGTTGAGCCCGTCGCGCAGCGGGGTGATCCACATCACGTCGGCCATCGCGTAGTAGGCGACCACTTCCTCGAACGGGAAGGCGCGGAAGAAGAACTGCACCGGGGTCCAGCCGACGCGCGAGAAGCGGCCGTTGATTCGCCCCACGGCCTGTTCGATCTGGCCTTGCAGCTCGTCGTAGATGGTCATCTCGCTCGCGGCGGGCACGCAGACGGTGAGCAGCGAAACCTTGCCCTGCAGCTCGGGGTATTCGTCGAGCAAGGATTCGAAGGCGAGCAACTTCTCCAGCGTGCCCTTGGTGAAGTCGAGTCGCTCGACCGACAGGATGACGCGGATGCCGGCGAGTTGACGCCGCAGATCGGCCATCAGAGCGGTGGTTTCATCCTGTTCCAGCACCTGTTTGACGCGCCCGACGTCGAGCCCGACCGGGTGTGCACCGAGTCCGATGCGACGTCCATGCACCTCGATCGCGGTGGTCATCTCGTCGAGCCCGACCGCGCAGCCATAGGTCAGGTAGCGCGGGGCGCAGCTGCGGGTTTCGAGCACCTTGACCGGTGCGACCCCGCGCGTGACGTCGACGAAGTTCTCCGCCTGGCGCGGGATGTGGAAACCGACGTAGTCGCACTGCAACAGGCTGCCGATGATCTCGCGCCGCCACGGCAAAACATTGAACACGTCCGCCGACGGAAAGTAGGTGTGGTGGAAGAAGGCGATCCGCACGTCGGGGCGCAGCTCGCGCAGATAGGCCGGGACCATCCACAGGTTGTAGTCGTGCAGCCAGACGACCGCGCCTTCGGCAGCCTCGGCAGCGGTGCGCTCGGCGAACAGGTGGTTCACGCGCACAAAGACCGCCCAGTCCTCTTCGCGAAACACGGCGCGCTCCCAGAAGGTGTGCAGCGTCGGCCAGAACGCCTCTTTCGAGAAGCGCTTGTAGAAGATGTCGACGTCGTGCTTGGTCAGCGCGACGCGCGCGGCGGTGAGCTGCGGGTAGCGCTCGCGGTCGACGTCGGTGTGGGTCTCGAATGGCAGCGCCTTTCTGGGATCATGGATGGACCAGGCGACCCACGAGCCGCGTTTGCCGTCGCTGAAGAAGCTGAGCAGCGTGGGGATGATGCCGTTGGGCGAGGTCGGGCGGCGGCGAAGCAGGCGACCGTCCTCGAACGCTTCCTCGTAGGGCAGGCGATGGTAGACCATGACCAGGCTGGACTTGCCACGGGTTTCGAGTTCGCGCCGGATCTCCGCGTCGACGCCGAGCGGGCCGAGAAAGCCGAACTGGCTGATCGCCTCGAGAATGCCGCCGCAGCCCACGTGGCGGGAGTGCAGCACCAGGGCGCGGTCGCGCGTGGCCTGCAGCAACGCGGGTTCGGACTCCCCGACACACACGCCCTTGAAACCCTGTTCGTACATCGACAAGTCGTTGAGCGTGTCGCCGGCGACCAGTACCTCACCCGGGTCGACGCCGAGCTGCTCGACCAGACCCCGCAGGGTGCTGCCCTTGTTGACGCCGCGCGGCAACAGGTCGAGGTAGAGGCCTGCGGAATACAACACATCGCATCCCAGCTGTTCGGCCACCCCCTCGATCTCGGGGGTGACCGCTTCCGCACTGCAAAAATAAGAACAGCGGCGCTGCTGGGGGACTTCCTGGCGTTCGAGTCCATCGAAGCGCGCCATCGCGTCGGCCACCGCTCGCTCGCCCGGCCAGTTGGCTTCGATGGTCGATTGCAGCGGTTGCACGGGTTGCAGTGTGCCACCCTCGACCACCGTTGCACCGACGTCGCAGATGATGTAATCGGGCGCGGGAATGGTGGGGTCGGCCAGCAGCGGCAGAACCACCTCGAGCCCGCGCCCGGTGACGAACACCAGCTTGATCTCGGGGTGGGCGGTGATCAATTGATAGAGGCGATGGCGATTCTCGGGGTTGCCTGCGAGAAAGGTGCCATCCAGATCGGTCGCGAGCAGCATGTGCGTTTCTCCTGAGTGTGGATGTGGACGCCGACATGGACACCGACGAAGGATGTATTTCCACAAACATTATAACGCAGTGCACCATGATGCCGTCCCGGTCTGCCGCGCCCGCCCATGCGGGGAGGCGGCGGCTGAAGCTTTCGGGTGTCGAATTGACGAGCGTCAAAATGGTCTCCGCAGGCGCGTTATATAAAAGTTCATCCGGGGCCGTGTCAGGAGATGACGTCATGAACACGCTGACTGAACTGCATCAGGACCACATCCATCTCGATCGCCTGCTGTCGGTGCTGATGCAGCGTATCGAGTCCCTGCGTGCCGGTGGTGCGCCCGACTTTCCGCTGGTCTCCGAGATCGCGGAGTACATCGAGCATTACGTCAAGAAACACCACCACCCGCGCGAAGACCGCATGTATGCCTTGTTCAAGGAGCGGAATGGCGAACTGGACGCGGTGATCGCGCAGTGCGAGCAGGCGCATCAGATGCTCGAGCGAGAAGGACAGGGATTGCTCGAGATCATCGAAGGTGCGCGCAATGACGCGGTGATGCCGATGGATGAACTCGTGGCCCGCCTGGAAGGGTTCGTATCCGACGAGAAGGCGCACCTGGACTTCGAAGAAAGTGAGGTCTTTCCCCGGATCCGCGCGGTTGCGGTCGCGGCCGACTGGGCGGTGCTCGCCGAAACCCTGCCGGCCCGGCCCGATCCCCTGTTTGGACCCGACCGGGCGGCGACCTATGAACGCTTGTACGCGGAACTCGAAGGGATGGCCGGAAGCGGGAGCTAGTGCAGCCCCGGTCAGAGCACCTTTTCGATTGCCGCGCGCAGTTCGGCGGCGTCCGGCCGGACCCGGCTCGGAAACGCGCCCACCACCTGGCCGTCGCGGTCGATCACGTACTTGTGGAAATTCCAGCGCGGGGCTTCTGACTGGCGCGCAATCTCGCGAAACAGCGGGTGTGCATCGGCCCCGCGCACGCTGATCGGCGAAAACATGTCGAAGGTGACGCCGAAATTGACGAAACAGACCGCCGCGGTTTCGGCCTCGTCGTCGGCTTCCTGACGGAAGTCGTTGGACGGGAAACCGACGACCTTGAGACCGGCTTCGCGGTAGCGCTGGTGCAGCGCCTCGAGGCCTTCGAACTGGCCGGTGAAACCGCAGTGGCTGGCGGTATTGACGACCAGCAACGGGTGCCCGGCGAAGCGTTCGCGCAGGTTCACGACTTCGTCCGAGTGCAGTCGGCGCAAGTCATGGTCGAACAGGGCGGCCTGTGTCGTGTTCAGCGTCGGCGCGGAATCGCCCTGACCGGCGGCCATCGTGGCAGCGGGGATCAGGGCAATGGCAATGGCGACGAAGAGGTGGCGTGCCGGATTCAGGAACCGGCGGTGAGACGGGGGGCGCATGGCATCACCTGGAGCGACTCGCGGGAAAGGTAGACGCGATCGCGGTGCGAATGGTTTCCGCGTCCTGCATTCCGGTGAGGGTGTTGCGCAGCTCTCCATCCGCGCCGAACATCAGCAGCGTCAGGTGGCCCGCGTTGTGGCGCGACGCGAACAGGGCGCCATCGGTGGTGGTGCGGTCGGCGACCCGAAACTGAACCCGGGGTTCGAACTCCTTGCGCACGCCCGACAGCCTCGAGCGCAGCTCGCGGCACTCGACGCAGCCGTGGTCCATCACCTGAACCACGGTCGGCTGGCCGTTGCCGATCGCCGACAGGTCGTGCCGCCGGGACGCGACGCGTTCGTACTGGTAGATCCCGGCCGCGGCAAGCGGCACCGCCACCGCCAGCGCGATGCCCCCACGAATGAGCAGACGGCGGTCACGGCGGCGAACGCGCTCGGCAACTGCCTGCCTGGCGGGGGCCTGATTCTTGTTGCGGCTCTTCTTCATCGACTGTCCAGAAGCATTGAGTGGCTTTGATTGGACAGCAAGTTTAGCAATCTATCGGCGTCGCGGCGAAGCCGTGCGCAATCGCATCCATGCGCGACGGCCGAAATTTGATCCAGGGGCTGACCCGAGAACGTGCGAAAGCCCGCAGAATGAACGCCTAAGACATTGACCCGAAGGGGGTTTTCGATTTACTCACAAAATCTGTGGATAAGTCTGGGGATGAGTTGTCGAAACGACCGTCAATATCCCGTAATCCATGCGCTTCAACGGTGTTGCTGCATTCCTGAGCGATTTGTTAAGTTGCTGAAAATAAAGAAAGTGTTGTTCTTGCGTGATCTATGCAGAAGCCACCTCGGAACCCGACCGGCGACCGTGTTCGAGAGTTCGGTTTTGTGTATAAGTCAAGTCTTGACAGGTACGCCGCGACCCCATCCACAAACGCAGCTCGGCTGCGCGCTCGCGCGCGTGGTCGGCAGCGAACGTGTCCAGGCCCGGTGCGGTTTGAAAATCTCAGAACTCCGAACCACGTGACCGCGCGCTCACCGCGCCCGGGCCGAACTCCGCATCCACCTTGTGCTGGTTGGCATCGGCCCAGGCCACGGCGCGTTCGGCGTTGTCGATGCGGCGGTCGAGCAGATGACCCTCCGAGGCGAGCATGTCCGCCGCCTCACCGAAGGCCCTGGCCATGTTGTTGAGGGTCTGGACCGCGCCGTCGCGGTTGGCGCCGAGCGTTGCCTTGAACGCCGCTTCATCAAGCTGCAGGCGGCCGTCCGGCGTGAAGCTGACGCCCATGTCGGTCAGCCCCTGCGCGAAGCCGCCGTTGCCCGCGCCGTGGAAGATGGAGCCGACCTCGCGCCGCAGCGAGAAGCGGGCGACTTCACCGGCCTGGTTCTCGCGCAGCAGGCCCCCCCGTTCGAAATAGGGATCGAACTCGGCATCCCAGTCGTTGTAGCGGGCGATGAAGTCCTTCAGCGCGCGCTTGATTCCGGCGTCGTCATCGCTGGCACCGATTCGCGCCAGCTCGGTGCTGGCCTCGCCCAGTTCGGTCACCCGCTCGCGCAGGCGGGCGAGCACATCGGCTTCGCTGCCGATTTCGGCGACGCGTGCGTTGTAGCGCTGCAGAAAGGCGGCGTTGCTGGCCTCGAGCTGCGCCAGCACCGAAGTGGCGCGGGAGAACTCGCCGTCGAGCGCCGCTGGCAGGCCGGCCGTAGCCGCCTGACCCGGCAGCTGGGCGTTCTTGGCGTTGATCAGCGTGTTGAGAAAATCCGTGCCGCCGGAGCGGGACGCGCCGCCTGTGGCGCGCCCCGACGTCAGGGTGGTCAGCGCGTTGAGGCGAAAGGCGGCGAGGTCGATGTCCATGGCGGTCTCCACGAAGAAGGTAGGTGTGACTTTTTCAGTCTAGCAGTTTGCCGGGCACGCGTCGTCGATGCCGTCGCGTCGATGCGATCGGGTTGACCGATCAACGGCAGCCCCGGTTCTGGCGGGCGAGAAGCGCCGGCGAGGTGATTTCTATAAAGTTTCAAAATAACGAAACTTTGCTGTACATACGCGCTGTTTTCTGCAATCAACAGGCGGTTTAGGATTGCTGACGACCCAACCACCATCACGGATGACCCCACCATGCTCACCGAACAGGCTTTCTGGCTTCCCTTCACCGCCAACCGTGCGTTCTGGAAGGCGCCGCGGGTGATTCGCGCCGCACACGGACACTATTACACCGCCGAGGACGGCCGCGAACTGCTGGACGGTTTCTCCGGATTGTGGACCTCGGGGCTGGGGCATTGTCATCCCCGTATCGTCGAGGCGGTGCGCGAGCAGGTCGGCACGCTGGATTATGCAATGGGTTTTCAGGTGACCAATGATCGCGCGATTGCCCTTGCGCGCGAGGTCGCCGCGCTCACGCCGGAAGGCATGGACAAGGTGTTCTTCACCAATTCGGGCTCGGAGGCGGCGGATACTGCGCTGAAGATCGCGCTCGCCTATCACCGTGCGCGCGGACAAGGGCAGCGCACCCGCTTGATCGGGCGCGAGCGAGGCTATCACGGGGTCAATTTCGGCGGCATGTCGGTCGGTGGCATTCCCGCCAACCGCAAGGTGTTCAGCGCCACGCTGCTGCCCGGGGTGGATCACATCCGCCATACCCACAGCCTGCCTGACATGGCCTTCAGCCGTGGGCAGCCGCAGTGGGGTGCTCACCTGGCCGATGACCTCGAGCGGCTGACCGCCTTGCACGATGCGTCCAACATCGCCGCGCTGATCGTCGAGCCGGTGGCCGGTTCGACCGGTATTCTGGTGCCGCCGCTGGGCTATCTGCAGCGCTTGCGCGAGATTTGCGACCGCCACGGCATTCTGCTGATCTTCGATGAGGTGATCACCGCCTTCGGGCGAATCGGCGCGCCGTTCGCAGCCGATCGTTTCGGCGTCGTGCCGGACATCATCACCACCGCCAAGGGTCTGACCAATGGCGTGATCCCGATGGGTGCGGTGATCGTTCGCAACGAGGTGCACGAGGCCCTGATGCAGGGCCCGGACCACATGGTCGAGCTGTTCCACGGCTACACCTATTCGGGCCATCCGGTGGCGGCGGCGGCCGGTCTGGCGACCCTGCAGACCTACCGCGAAGAAGACAGCTTTGCCAGCGCGCGGGCGCTGGAACCGGTGTTCGAAGAAGCCCTGCACGCGCTGCGCGACGAGCCGCACGTGATCGATATCCGCAACTTCGGCCTGATGGGCGGCATCGAGCTCGCGCCACGTCCCGGGGCGCCGGGGGCGCGCGGGTTCGAGGTCTTCCTCGGTTGCTTCGAGCGCGGGGTGGTGATCCGCAACGGTGGGGACGTGCTGCAGTTCGCCCCCTTCCTCGATTCGACGCCGGAAGAGTTGTCGCGCATTTTCGATACGGTGCGCGAAGTCCTGCGCGGGGTGGGGTGACCGCGATGAATGATCGTCTCGACCCGATGGCGCTGTCCATCGATGCCGATCGGCTGTGGCAATCGCTGATGGACCTCGCTCGCATCGGTGCGACGCCGAAAGGCGGGGTGTGCCGCCTCGCGCTGACCGAACTCGACCGCCAGGCGCGCGACCTGTTCGTTGCCTGGGCGCGCGCCGAGGGGTGCTCGATTCGCGTCGACGCCATCGGCAACCTCTTTGCGCGCCGCCCGGGCCGGCGTGACGAGCTACCGGCGATCGCCACCGGCAGCCACATCGACACCCAGCCCACCGGCGGCAAGTTCGACGGCAACTACGGCGTGCTCGCCGGGCTCGAAGTGGTGCGCACGCTCAACGCCGCGGGCGTTGAAACCGAGGCGCCGATCGAGGTCTGCGTGTGGACCAATGAAGAGGGTTCGCGCTTCGTGCCGGTGATGATGGGGTCCGGCGTCTATGCCGATGCGTTTTCGCTGGAGCATGCGCTGACTCGCCGCGATCATGATGGGGTCAGCGTTGCCGAGGCATTGACCACGATCGGCTACGCGGGCACGGCGCCAGCGTCGGTGGCTGCCGGCGCGCCGCGTTTCGGCGCCTATTTCGAGGCGCACATCGAACAGGGGCCGGTGCTCGAGGATGCGCGCACGACGATTGGTGTGGTCACCGGCGCGCTCGGTCAGCGCTGGTACGACGTGCGTGTGACCGGCATGGAAGCCCATGCCGGTCCGACGCCGATGCGGTTGCGCCGGGATGCGCTGTTCGCGGCGACGCATTTGATGCAGCAAGTGGTCGAGATCGCCATGGCCCATCAGCCCGATGGCCGTGGCACGGTCGGCTGCGTCGAGGTGTTTCCGAACTCGCGCAACGTGATTCCGGGCCGGGTCGATTTCACGGTGGACTTTCGTCACGCCGATGACGCCGGGCTGCTGGCGATGGACGCCGCGTTGCGCGAAGCGGCGCAAGCGTTGCAACAGCGTTTCCCGGTTGCCGTCGAGGTGGAGCAGGTGGTGTATTTCGAGCCGGTTGCGTTTGCCTCCGAGTTGGTCGGCGCGGTACGCGATGGAGCGCGGAGAGCCGGCCTGAGCCACCTCGACATCGTCAGCGGCGCGGGCCACGATGCGGTCTATGTCGCGCGCACTGCGCCGGCGGCGATGATCTTTGTACCGTGCAAGGACGGCATCTCGCACAACGAAATCGAGGACGCCGATCCGGCCGATCTCGCAGCGGGGGCCAACGTGCTGCTGCACGCGATGCTGGCCCGCGCCGGCTGAAGTTCGCCGGCAGGGGCTTGCCGCGAACCGGCGGCCGTGGTCGGCCGGTTCGCGGGGCGGAGCGTTTGCCGTGTGTGAAGCGCTTACCGCATCCGAAGGTGGTGCGAGGTGGGTGGCAAGTGGGCAGGAGGTGCGCGCCTCCCGGCCTGGAAGCGAGCGCGGTGTGTGTCAGTCGCGAACCGAGAAGGCTTCGGCCCAGCCTTGCAGCGCCTTGGCCGGCGGTCGGGCGTAGTCGCCGTGCATGGCGGTCGAGAGTCCGCAGCGGACAAAGGTTTCGGCGAAGCCGACGGCAACCGTGACGCCGTCGATCACCGGTACGCCGAGCGCATCCGACAGCCTGGCGGCGAGATCGGACATGCCGGCGCAGCCGAGCACCAGCGCGTTGCTGCGATCGGCGCTCAGCGCGGCGCGCCCCTCTTCGAGAATGCGCTCGAAGGCGTGGCAGTGCGGTTGCTCGAGATCGAGCACGGCGAGTTCAACGGCACGAATCCGGCGGCAGTGGTGTCCGGCGCCATAGCGTCGCGCCAGGTGCTCGGCAATGACGATGGTGCGCGACAGCGTGGTGATCACCGAGAAGCCGGTGCCGAGCATCATCGCCGCGTGCATGGCGGCCTCGGCAATGCCGATCACCGGTCCGCGGGCGACTTCGCGCGCGGCGTCCAGGCCGGGGTCGCCAAAGCAGGCGATGATGTGGGCGTTGCAGCCCTGTGCTTCGCCATTGCGCACTTCTTCGACCACGCCGAGGGCGGCGATCGCTTCCTCGAAATGGCATTCGATCGACGGCGCGCCGCCGGCCGGGCTGACGGCGCGAATCTCGGTGCCCGGCGCCGCCACGGCGCGGGCCGAGGCCGCGATCAACCCGGTCATCGACAGGCTGGTGTTGGGGTTGATCAGGTTGATCTTCATCGTCAGGCCGCCTCGAGAATGCGGCGGGCCATCGCGATCAGCGCGCGGTCGCTGCCGGCCGGCCCGAGCAGCGACAGTCCGAGCGGGGCGCCGTGGCGCGTCACCATCGGCAGCGACAGCTGCGGAAAGCCGGACAGACCGGCCAGGCACAGCAGCTTGATCGAATCGTTGCGGTACTTTTCGAGATCGGCCTCGCTGGTGTCCAGACGCGGGGCGATGTCGGGCATGGTTGGCAACACCATCACCCCGTCGCTGCCGAGCAGTTCGGTCAGGTGGGCGGTGACTTCGCGGCGCGCGCCCCATGCATCTTCGAACTGCTCGTCGGTGACGGCCTTGGACCACGCGAAGCGCTCGCGCACGCCGGGGCCGAGCACGAGGCCATGCTGCTCGATCAGTGCGCCATCGGTTTGCCACGCCTCGCGGCCCTGTACGTAGCGGAATGCCCAGTAGTGGCGATCGAAGCCGGTCGGCGCCATCTCGGTGGCACGAAACGGTCCGAACAGGGCTTCGACCCGCGCCAGCGCCGGCGCAAAGGCGTCGGCGACGTCGGCCTCGAGCAGCCCCCAGCCATCGCTGGGGAGCAGCAGTCGGGGGGACGCCAGCGGCGCGCGATCCTCGCCCAGCAGCACCGCGCCGACGCGCTCGAAGGTGTCGATGTCGCGCGCGAAGAAGCCGCAGGTGTCGTAGCTCGGGCACAGGTCCATGCAGGCTTCGAGACTGATCCGGGCGTGGGTGGGGCGCAGGCCGATCAGGCCGCAATGGCTGGCGGGGGCGCGCACCGAACCGCCGGTGTCGGTGCCGAGGGCGAAATCCACCAGGTCGTTGGACACGGCCGAGGCCGAGCCCGAGCTCGATCCACCCGAGATGCGCTCGGGCGCGGCGCCATTGCGTGGCGCGCCGAAATGGGCGTTGATGCCGTTCATCGAGAACGCCAGCTCGTCGGTAATGGTCTTGCCCACCAGGCGGGCGCCGGCGTCGAGCAGTCGCTGCACCGTCGGAGCGGTGCGGGTCTTGATTCCGGAAAGGGCCAGCACGTGGGGATTACCCCCGCTGGTGGGGTAGCCCGCCACGTCGAACAAGTCCTTGGCGGCGAAGGTCAGCCCGGTGAGCGGAGCATGCGTGGCATGGGGCAGTTCTACGCCGGGGTAGGGCATGAAGGCGTGGGCGGGGTCGTGGTCGAGCAGCATTCGTTTTCCTTGTCTGCTTGGGGAGGAAGGGCGGGTTCAATCGGTTGACGGAGGACGGTCCCGGTTTGCTCGGTCAATCGAGAACAACAGAATCATGGGTCGAGCGTCTCCATGGACGGAATCACGGTCACCGGCATGGTTTCGTCGGTATCCTGGGGCGCGGTCGGCATGCCTGCCCCGGTGGCGTCGGTGCGCAGGCAGCGGGCGCTGTGGGTGAGACTGATGGCGACGGATTCGGGTTGGGTCCGGGTGCAGGCTTCGGTGGCGAACACGCAGCGTTCGGCAAACGCGCAGCCCGGTGGCAGGGCGGCGAGGTCGGGTGGCGAACCCGAGATGCTGGCCAGGCGCTTTCCCTTGTCCATGGCGCCGTCTGCGCGCGACTGCATCAGCGCCAGCGTATACGGATGGCGGGGATTGCGCATGATCTCGCGGGTAGGCCCTTCCTCGACGATGCGGCCGGCGTACATCACCGCGAAGCGGTCGGCGACCTCGACCGCCGCACCCATGTCGTGGGTGACGAAAACGATTGCCAGCCCCAGCTCGCGCTGCAGTTCGCGCAGCAACAGCAGGATCTGGATCTGCACCGTGGCGTCGAGCGCGGTGGTGGGCTCGTCGGCGAGCAACACCTGGGGATGACAGGCCAGTGCCAGGGCGATCATCGCGCGCTGGCGCATGCCGCCGGACATTTCGTGCGGATAGGCGTCGAGGCGGCGTTCCGGGCTGGGGATGCGTACGCGCTCGAACAAGGCCAGCGCACGCTTGCGTGCATCGGCGCGCGAGACGTTCTCATGACGACGGATGGCCTCGACGATCTGCGCACCGACGGTGTAGACCGGATCGAGCGCGAGCAACGGTTCCTGGAAGATCATCGAGGCGACACGGCCGCGGTAGTCCGACAGCTTGCCTGGGGACAGCGACAGCACCGAATGGCCGGCGATGTCGATGCTGCCGCCGATGCGCGTGCGTTTCTCGGGGTGCAGGCGCAGCAGTGAGCGCAGCGTGACGCTCTTGCCCGAGCCGGACTCGCCGATCAACGCGATCGATTCGCCGCGACGCACCTCGAGATCGACGCCATTGACGGCCTGGATGGGTTTGCGCCCGGGGTTGAAGGTGACGGTGAGGTTCTTTACCGAGACGATGGGGGCAGTGGCGTCGGTCATGCTTTTCTCCTTCACGCCGCGTGGGCGAACACGGGCGCGCGGCCGTGCCCGCTACCGGCTTCGTGCATCAGACAGGCGACTTCGTGGTGGTCGCTATGCTCGCCCAGTTGCGGAGTACGCTCGGCGCAGATGGCCTCGGCCATCGGGCAGCGGGTGTGGAAGCGGCAGCCCGATGGCGGGTTGATGGGGTTGGGAGGGTCGCCGCTGAGCGCGGCCTCTTCGGTGCGGTGGTCGGGGTCCATGGAAGGCATCGACGACAGCAGTGCGCCGGTGTAGGGGTGGAGCGGGCGCTGGAACAGGGTTTCGGCGGGCCCGGTTTCGGCCACCTTGCCGAGATACATGACCATCACCCGGTCGGAAATGTAGCGCACCACGTGCAGGTCGTGGCTGATGAAGACGTAGGTGAGGCCGAAGGCGTCCTTGAGGTCCATCAGCAGGTTCAGCACCTGGGCTTCGACCGATTTGTCGAGCGCCGAGACGGCTTCGTCGAGAATCACCACGCGGGGCTCGAGCGCCAGCGCGCGGGCGATATTTACCCGCTGGCGCTGGCCACCGGACAATTCGTGCGGATAGCGTTCGGCGAAGCGACGCGGCTCGAGACCGACGCGAGCCAGCAGGTCGCGTGCGCGGGTGATGGACTCGCGCTTCGACACGCCATGCACCTGCGGGCCGAAGGCGATCGAGTCTTCGATCGACAGCCGCGGATTGAGTGACGAATAGCTGTCCTGGAACACCATCTGCACCTGGCGCCGGTATTCGCGCAAGGGCATGGCGTCCGAGCCGACGGTCTCGCCGTCGAAGATGATCTCGCCACCGGTCGGTTCGATCAGGTGCATCAGCAGGCGCGCGGTGGTCGATTTGCCGCAGCCGGATTCACCGACCACACCCAGGGTCTCGCCCTTGAGCACGTCGAAGTCTACGCCATCGACCGCGCGCACCACCTGGCCCTTGCCGGCCAGCGATTCGATGAAGCTCTTCTTGAGGTCGAAGTGCTTGTACAGTCCGCGCACGCGCAGCATCGGCTGGGCCGGTCCGCCGCGGTCGCGGGTATCGGTGACCAGGACGGGATGAACCCGTGAGGCGGTGTGAAGAAGGTTCATGAGTGTCTCCGGTCAGTTCTTGACGTCCATTGCCGAGCGCAGGCTGTCCGACAACAGGTTGAACGAGATCGAGGTGATGAAGATCATCACCCCCGGCAGCGCGGCGATCCACGGCTGGCTGTAGATGGCGGTGCGCAGGGTGTTGAGCATCAGCCCCCATTCGGGTTCGGGCGGACGCACGCCAAGGCCGAGAAACGACAGCCCGGAGGCGAGAATCATCGACACCGCGATCAGGCTGGTGGCATAGACGAAGATCGGCCCGAGGACGTTGCCGAGCACATGCACCCGCACGATGGTGAAACCGTTTGCGCCCGAGGCACGCGCGGCTTCGACGAAATCGCGCCCACGTACCTGGGTGGTGACGCTCTCGGCTACCCGCGCGATCGGCGGGATGAAGACGATGGTCAGCGACAGCAGCGCGTTGCCGATGCCCGCGCCCAGCGCCCCGGACAGCGCGATCGCCAGCAGCACCGACGGAAACGCATACAGCACGTCGATGGTGCGCATCACGATGGTGTTGAGCCAGCCACCGGCGTACCCGGCGAGAATGCCGATCGCGCTGCCGATGACGAACGCAATCAACACCGGGGTGATGCCCATGAACAGCGACAGGCGGGCGCCGACCATCAGCCGCGACAACATGTCGCGCCCGAGTTCGTCGGCGCCGAGCGGAAAACCCTCGGTGCCGATCGGCTTGAGGCGGTTGATCATCGACGTCTTGTAGGGGTCCGACGGCACCAGCCAGGGGGCGAAAACGGCCATCAGGATCAGCAGCAGGATCACGCTGCCGGCGACGATGGCCACGGGGTCGCGGACCAGCTTGCGCAGCACGCCGGTCCAGAAGCCGGTCGAGCGTTCGAAAGTGGCCTGCACCGCCTCGACGGCAGCCTGTTGTGCCTTTGCGTCCAGTGTCAGTGCGCTAGTCATGATCGCTGAATCCTCGGGTCGAGCGTGGTCTGCAGCACATCGACCACCAGGTTGAGCAGGACGAAGAACATCGCCAGTACCAGGATCGTGCCCTGCAGCAAGGGCAGGTCGCGCTGGAAGATGGCGGAGTTGAGCAGGAACCCGGTTCCCGGCCAGGAGAACACCGTCTCGATCAGGATCGAGCCGCCGAGCAGGTAGCCCAGCTGCAGCCCCATGACCGCCAGCGCGGTGGGGGCGGCGTTCTTGACCACGTGCAGGAAGATGCCGAAGTCGGTCATGCCCTTGGCCTTGAGGCCGACGACGAACTCCTGCGCGAGGATGTCCGCCACCAGGGCGCGGACGGTACGGGCGATGATGCCCATCGGAATCACCGACATCGTCACCGCGGGCAGGATCAGGTACTGCATGTGCTCCCAGTCCCAGGCCCAGGAGCCGGAGCCGGCCGGCCCGGCGCCAGTGGCCGGCAAGATCATCAGCCATGACGAGAAGATGATGACCAGCACCATGCCCAGCCAGTAGTGGGGCACGCTGACGCCGAGCACCGACAGTGCCGAAGCCGCGCGGTCCACCCACGAGTCGCGGAAGTAGCCCGCGACGAAACCGAACAGGCTGCCAAAGAAGAAGCCGATCAGGGTGGCCACGCCGGCCAGCATCAAGGTGTTGCCGACGGCGCGAAACACCTCTTCGGCAACCGGCCGGCCGCTGGCGATGGAGGTGCCGAGGTCACCCTGCACGGCACGCCAGATCCAGCTGACGAATTGCTCGATGTAGGAGCGATCGAAGCCGTACAAGGCCATCAGTTGCTGCTGCAGTTCGGCCGAGGCGTCTGGTGGCAGGATGGACACCAGCGGATCCCCCGGCGAGATATGCACCAGCAGAAAGCACAGGAAGGCGACGCCGAGCATGATCGGCAGCGTATACAGCACGCGTCGCAGCAGGTAGAGAATCATGGTGTACTCCGTGCAGTACGGGGGCAGAAGGGAGAGGCGTTCGCGCCCCGCAGCCGTCCCGGACCACCCTGTACGCCGCTCGTGGCGGCGACCGGGTGTGCGGGGCGGCGAATGGCCAGCGGTTGCGCCGCACCCGCGCCCGCTGCGCGAGGGCGGCGCGGGTACGCTTACTCGATGTCCATCGGGGCGATGTCGATGAACCAGCTCTTGGGCTGGACCACGTTCTTCACGCGCGGTGACATCGCGCGCGGACCCACGTCGTGGGCGATCCAGACGAAGGGCGCTTCTTCGACGATGCGCGCGTGCAGACGGGCGAGGGCGGCGTCGCGCTCGGTGTCGTCGAAGGCGGTGCGTGCATCGGCAATCAGCGCGTCGAACTCGTCATTGCCGAAGAAACCCCAGTTGTTCGAAACCGGCGGGAAGGTGCCGGTGCTGGTGAAGCGCACCATGGCGAAGAACGGGTCCATCGCGGCGTAGCTGACGTTGATCGCGTGGGCGCCGTTGGCGGACGGGTCCTTGGCGCCACGTCGCCAGTTGGTGAACAAGGTGTTCCATTCGAGCACGTCGAACTCGACGTCGAAGAAGCACTCGCGCAGGCTTTCCTGCACATACTCGTTCATCGGCAGGGGCTGCATCTGGCCGGAGCCCGAAGCGGAGATCTGGACCTTGACCTTGACCGGGTTCGAGGCGGAGAACCCGGCGTCGGCCATCAAGGCCTTGGCTGCGTCGGGATCGTAGCGGATGTCGAAGCTCGGGTTGCCCCACCACGGGTGATCCGGCGTGACCGTGCCCTTCGGAATCCCCATCATCCCACCCAGCAGCTGCTGCAGCTCCTCGCGGTTTACGCACAGGTTGGCGGCGTGGCGCACGCGCTTGTCCAGCCACGGCGAGCCTTCGACGAACGACAGCTGCCACGGCCAAACGTGGGGTTGCGGGTTGCTGTAGATGGTGAAGCCGCGGCGGCGGATCTGGTCCATGGCGTCCGGTGCCGGTGCCTCGATCCAGTCGACCTGACCGGACAGCAGCGCGGCGGTACGCGCGTTGGCCTCGGGCAGCGGAATCATCACCACGCGGTCGAGTTTGGGCGTGCGCACTGGATCCCAGTAGGCGTCGTTGCGTACCATCTCGAGGCGCTCGCGGGGTGCAAAGGCGCTCATCCTGAACGGACCGGTGCCGGAGGCGTCGGCGGCGAAGGCAATCCAGGCCTGCTGCGCGCGCTCGGCGGGGTCGGTCACGCTGGCCGGCACCGCCGCCAGCTTGGCTTCCCAGTGGGTGGGCGAAGCCATGAACAGGTTGGTCAGGTTGAGCGGCAGAAAGGCATCGGGCTCGGACGTGGTCAGCTCCACCGTAAGCGCGTCGATCACGCGCGCGGAGCGCAGCGTGGGCATGCGTGAGGCGGTGACGCCGACCTGGCTGGCGTCGAAGTGCTTCGCCTCCTGGTCGAGCACCTTCTGCACGTTCCACACCACCGCTTCGGCGTTGAAGTCGGAGCCGTCGTGGAACTTCACCCCCTCGCGCAGCTTGAACACCCACTTGGTGGGATCGTCCTCGACCACCGACCATTCGGTGGCCAGCCCCGGGATCAGCACGCTGGCGTCGTCTTCCTTCGACAAGTCCCAGTGGGTCAGGGCGTCATACATCGGGATGCCGGTGAAGCGGTTGCCTTCGAAGCCCTGGTCGGGCTGACCCAGTGTGCGCGGGATGTCGGCGGCGGTCATGCCGATGCGCAGCACCTTCTCCTGCGCCAGTACATGGCCGGAGGCCAGTGACAGCGAGAGCACGGCGCCGCCGAGGAGGGAGGCGAGCAGTATTTTGCGGGGAAGCTTGATTTTCATTTCTTGACCTCGAGCAGTGTGGACGGGAGTGATGGAAAACACGTCCCGTTTCGCAAGCCCCGTGCCCGTTTGCTCGGTGGTTTCAAAGAATGGGTTGAATGGCCTTTGCTGGCGCGGTGTTCGACATTGGAGAAAATCGAATGGGATGAAAATGCAGTGCCTGGAACCCGTTCGGAATGCATGCGCGGGACGCACCGGTCTGGGGAATGCCGCACATATTTGGTGCGTATAAGTTGCAGTATTAGAAAACAAACCTGTTCTTAAAAGGGCTATTTCTGGCAGAATGTCCCATAAATTTGAATCTAAGGTTTCTAGTTTATGAAACAAAGCGCCAAGTCACGCGCATTGCTTGGAAATCTCGCCGAAGCCGATCTGCGCCTGCTGCGGATCTTCGTCGTCATCGTCGAGTCGGGTGGGCTGGCCGCCGCCGAGTTGCGCCTCAACATCGGCCGCTCGGTGATCAGCCGCCATCTGAAAGACCTCGAAACCCGGCTCGGCGTGCGCCTGTGCGAACGTGGCCGGGCGGGCTTCGCGCTGACCGACGAGGGCGCGACCGTGCTCGACGCAACCCGCCGTCTGCTGGCCCAGGTCGAGGGCTTCCGGCGCGAGGTCGCGAGCCTGCATTCGGGCATGCGCGGCGAGTTCCGGCTGGCGGTGTTCGACAAGTTCGTCACCAACCCGGATTGCCGTCTCGACCGCTGTATCGCCGTCTTTGCGGAGGACGCGCCAGCGGTACGCTTCGACGTTCATGTGTCGAGCATGACGGACATGGAGAAGGGGTTGCTGGAGGGCCGGTTCCAGGTCGGCATTCACCCGTTTCACCGCGCCAGCGAGAGTCTGCTGACGGTGCCCTTGTTCGCCGAACGGATGTCCGTCTACGCCGCCCCGACCCACGCCTTGCTCGCCGACGGTGTCATGCCGGACGACGAGACCCTGCGCAATGCCGAGTTCGTCGGCCTGGGGTATCACTCACCCAACATGGAGCACTTTCGCCGCATCGGTCTGGAGCCGGCAGCCCACGCCTACGATCAGGAGGCGACGGTGCTGCTGCTGCTGTCGGGCCGTTATCTCGGTTTCCTGCCGGATCATTACGCCGCCTCGTTCGTCGAAGCCGGGCGGCTGGTGCGCGTTCCGTCGGCGATCTTCCAGTACCGCTGTGACTGGTGCGCGTCGATGGCGCGCACGCCACCGCCGGGGCGGATCGCACGCCATTTCATGACCCGCCTGCGCGAAGCACATGCCGACCGCATGCCGGCGGAGTTGCCTGGGGCGCTAACGGACGGGTGACCGGGCCCGCCATCGCGTGCGAACCCCGGGATCGACGCATCGACCGTGGCCGGTAAGCCGCCTTGTTCAGCGGCGGTGGAAATGACGCAAGAGCGGATGCAAAAGCAGATGCAAAAGCGGACGCCAGAGCGCGGGGCCAAAGCGCGAGGCAAGCCGGGTGGGCTCAGCGCAGCGGAATCTCGAGTTCGGCCGGTACCGGCACGGCGGTGACGTTGTTCTGCGGACTGCCGTCGATGAGCTTGTCGCTATAGACGAGGTAGACCAGGGTGTTGCGCTCCGGGTCGACCATGCGCACGATGCGCACCTTCTTGAACAGGATGGAGGCGCTTTGGGAGAACACCTCTTCCTGCTTGCGCAACGGTCCGGCGAATGAGATTTCGCCCACCTGACGGCAGGCGACCGAGGCGTCGGCGGTGTCTTCGGCCAGTCCCAGCGAGCCAGCGATGCCGCCAGTGCGGGCGCGGGAGACGTAGCACGACACACCCTGTACCTTGGGGTCGTCGAACACTTCGACCACGACCTGGTGGTTGCGTCCGATGAGTTTGAAGGCGGTATCGACGCTGCCGATGATCTCGGCGCCGACCGTGACGGGCAGCGCAAGCAGGGCCGCGAGAACGACCTTGAGCGGGGCCTTGAGCGGGAGGTGGGTGGCTTTTTTCATGATCCGGGCATTGTAGCAGCGGCTCCGCCTATCGGGGAAAACCCGGCATTGACGTGCATCACGCGCGCTGAGCATACTCGCATGCTGGACGCAAAAAGGGGAAGGGTGATGGAAGACGTGCCGCGCGAACGCGAATCCGGCGGGCCGCCACCGGCCGATGCGCGCGAGCGCGACAACCCGTCGCACATCGGACGCGCGCGCGTTCCACTGGCGATCGAGGACTGGCTGACGGTGCTGATCATGTCGGCGCTGGCACTGATCACCTTCGCCAACGTGCTGACCCGCTACTTCACCAACCGGTCGTTTGCGTGGACCGAGGAGATCTCGATCTTCCTGATGATTCTGCTGACGCTGGTCGCGGCCTCGGCGGCGGTCGCGCGACATCGGCACATCCGCATCGAGTTCTTCGCCGATCGCGGGTCTGCGGCGCGGCAACGCGCGCTGCGCCGTTTCGGCGCGGTGATGGTGGCGCTGCTGTTCGCCCTCATCGCGGTGCTCAGCGCGCGCATCGTCTGGGATGACTATCGCTTCAACGAAACCTCACCAGGCATCGGCGTGCCGCAGTGGTGGTATTCGATCTGGCTGCCGCTGTGCTCGCTGGTGATCGCGCTGCGCGCCGTGGGGCTGGCGATTCGTGGCAAGGTGGCGCGATGACGGCGCTGGTCCTGTTTGGCGTGTTCATCGCGATGATGGTGGTGGGTGTGCCCGTAGGGGTGTCGCTGGGCCTTGCCGGGGTGGCGGCGATCGCGATGGCGAACATGGAATCGTACTGGTTCGGCCTGCTCGCGGTGCCGCAGAATTTTTACGCCGGGCTGGGCAAGTATCCGCTGCTGGCGATCCCGATGTTCGTGCTGGTGGGCGTCATCTTCGAGCGTTCGGGGGTGGCCTTGCGGCTGGTCAATTTCGCGATCGCCATCGTCGGCCGGGGGCCGGGCATGTTGCCGCTGGTGGCGGTGGCCGTGGCCATCCTGATGGGTGGCATCTCGGGTTCCGGGCCGGCAACCGCGGCGGCGGTCGGCGGGGTGATGATCGCGGCGATGAGTCGCGCCGGTTATCCCGGCTCATTCTCGGCGAGCGTGATCGGCGCATCGGCGGCGATCGACATCCTGATTCCGCCATCGATCGCCTTCATCGTCTATTCCGTGCTGGTGCCGGGCGCGTCGGTGCCGGCCTTGTTCGCCGCGGGGTTGCTGCCGGGGTTGCTGGTTGGTGTCGCCCTGATCGTGCCGGCGGTGTGGTTGTCGCGGCGTCATGGCATGGGGAGGTACGAGGCCGAGCAGCCGCGCCCGCCGTTCTGGCGGAGCTTGCGCGAGGCGTCGTGGGGGCTGGCCGCCCCGGTGCTGATCCTGGGCGGCATGCGCGCAGGCCTGTTCACGCCCACCGAGGCGGCGGTGGTGGCGGTGTTCTACGGCCTGTTTGTCGGCATGGTGGTGTATCGCACGGTGTCGGTGCGCGATCTGTTCTTCATCCTGCGCGACGCCGGCGAGTTGTCTGCGGTGATCCTGCTGGTGGTGTCCTTGTCCGGGGTGTTTGCGTTCTCGCTGAACACGATGGGGGTGATCGACCCGGTCACGCGGGCGATTACCGGTTCGGGACTCGGCGAATACGGCGTCCTGCTGCTGATCCTGCTGTTGCTGGTAGCGGTGGGCATGGTGCTCGACGGGGTCTCGATCTTTCTGATCTTCATCCCGATCCTGCTGCCGATCGCCATGTTTTATCAATGGGATCTGGTGTGGTTCGGCGTGATCCTGACGATGATGGTGGCGCTGGGGCAGTTCACGCCGCCCATTGCGGTCAATCTGATGGTCTCGTGCCGCATTGCGCAGGTTCGCATCGAAACGACCGTCAAGTGGGTTCTGTGGTTTCTGGTCGCAATGGCGTGGGCGTTGTTCATGCTGGTGGCCTTTCCGTCCATTGCGCTCTGGCTGCCGAGGGCCTTGGGGTATTAGCGTCGTCGGGTGTCGTGGCGCCGCGTGTGGTGTGCTGTATCGGCAGTTTCATCCATCCGCCCGGTATTTCGGAGCGGATCCGACAATATCAAGGAGACAACGATCATGAGATTCAAACCGCTACTCGGCCTGCTCGCGGCAACGGCTGCGGCGCTGACCCTGACGACTTCCGCAGCGCTGGCGCAGAACTACAAATCCGAGTACCGCATGTCGCTGTGAGGTCGCTGTGCCGGCCGAAGTTCACCACGACGGGGCGCAGAACTACAAATCCGAGTACCGCATGTCGCTGGTGCTGGGGCCAGCCTTCCCGTGGGGGCAGGGTGGGGAGATCTGGGCGGACCTGGTGCGCGAACGCACCGACGGCCGGATCAACATCCGCCTGTATCCGGGGGTGTCGCTGGTGCAGGGTGACCAGACGCGCGAGCTGTCGGCCATCCGTCAGGGGGTGATCGACATGGCGATCGGTTCGACCATCAACTGGTCGCCGCAGGTGCGCGAACTGAACCTGTTCTCGATGCCGTTCCTGATGCCCGATTACGCCGCCATCGACGCCTTGACGCAGGGTGAGGTCGGCGAGCGGATGTTCGAGATTGTCGAACGCTCCGGGGTCGTGCCGCTGGCCTGGGGCGAGAACGGTTACCGCGAACTGTCCAACTCACGCAAGCCGATTCGCACGCCGTCCGACCTGCAGGGCATGAAAATCCGCGTCGTCGGTTCGCCGCTGTTTCTCGACACCTTTACCGCCCTCGGCGCCAACCCGACTCAGATGAGCTGGGCCGATGCACAGCCCGCGCTGGCCAGCGGCGCGGTGGACGGTCAGGAGAATCCGATCTCGATCTTCACCGCGGCCAACCTGCACACGGTGGGCCAGTCGCACCTGACCCTGTGGGGCTATGTCGCCGATCCGTTGATCTTTGTCGTCAACCGGGATGTCTGGCGTTCGTGGTCGGAAGAGGACCGCGAAATCGTGCGCCAGGCCGCGATCGATGCCGGCCAGCGGCAGAAAGAGCTCGCCCGCGCGGGGCTGGTTGAGGAGGACCGCCCGTTGCTGGCCGAGATCGAGAGCCGCGGCGTGACCGTGACGCACCTGAGCGAGACAGAGCGCCAGGCCTTCGTCGATAGCACCCGCTCGGTCTACGAAAAGTGGAAGGCGCAGATCGGTGCCGATCTGGTTGAGAAGGCGGAGCAGGCGATCGCCAATCGTTGATTGATGGGTGGGGGCGGTTGTCGGCGGCGGCCGCCTCGGCGGGGCCGCCGGTTGAGCGTAATGCCGCCTGACTTTATTGATGATCGGGTGATTGCCGAGCGATTCGTTGATGCGCGTTGATCTGGATTGCGTCGGACAGCGAGTACACAGGGCGTACACCGGTTTCAAAAAAACAAAAAGCCCGGTCACGAAAACCGGGCTTTTTTTGATGCTGATTGGTGCCGACAGTCTGACTCGAACAGACGACCTACCGCTTACAAGGCGGTTGCTCTACCAACTGAGCTATGCCGGCACGAAGCCCGCCATTATAGCGGGCTGAGGGCGAAGGTGGTCAAGTTCAGGCGATGGTGACCGGGATCTTGCCGATGCGGGCCTGCCATTCCTTGGGGCCGGTGTTGTGCACGCTGGTGCCGCTCGAATCGACGGCGACGGTGACGGGCATGTCTTCCACGGTGAACTCGTAGATCGCTTCCATGCCGAGGTCTTCGAAGCCGACGACCTTGGCTTCCTTGATCGCCTTGGAAACGAGGTAGGCCGAGCCGCCGACGGCCATCAGGTAGGCGGACTGGTTGTCGCGGATGGCGTCGATGGCGATCGGGCCGCGCTCGGACTTGCCGATCATCGAGATCAGGCCGGTCTGTTCGAGCATCATGCGGGTGAACTTGTCCATGCGGGTGGCGGTGGTCGGGCCGGCGGGGCCGACGACTTCCTCGCCCACCGGATCGACCGGGCCGACGTAGTAGATGACGCGGTTGGTGAAGTCGACCGGCAGCTTCTCGCCCTTGGCCAGCATGTCCTGGATGCGCTTGTGCGCGGCGTCGCGACCGGTGAGCATCTTGCCGTTGAGCAGCAGGGTCTGGCCGGGCTTCCAGGAGGCGACTTCTTCGCGGGTCAGCGTGTCGAGATTGACGCGTGTGGCGACGTTGGTGTCTGCCTTCCAGGTGACTTGCGGCCAGTCTTCGAGCCGGGGCGTCGGCAGATGGGCCGGGCCGGAGCCGTCGAGGTGGAAATGCACGTGGCGGGTGGCGGCACAGTTGGGGATCATCGCCACCGGGAGGCTGGCGGCGTGGGTCGGGTAGTCGAGGATCTTGACGTCGAGCACGGTGGTGAGACCGCCCAGGCCTTGGGCGCCGATGCCCAGTGCGTTGACCTTCTCCATCAGCTCCAGGCGCAGTTCTTCGACACGGCTCAGTTCGGCGCCGCTGGCGGCCTTGTCCTTGAGCTCGTGAATGTCGACCGGCGCCATCAGCGATTCCTTGGCCAGCAACATGGCCTTCTCGGGCGTGCCGCCGATGCCGATGCCGAGAATGCCGGGCGGACACCAGCCGGCGCCCATGGTCGGGACGGTCTTGAGCACCCAGTCGACGATCGAGTCGGACGGGTTGAGCATGGCCATCTTGGTCTTGTTTTCGGAGCCGCCGCCCTTGGCCGCACAGATGACCTCGACGTCGTCGCCCGGCACGATCTCGTAGTGCACGACGGCGGGGGTGTTGTCCTTGCTGTTCTTGCGCGTGCCGGCCGGGTCGAGCAGCACCGAGGCGCGCAGCTTGTTGTCCGGGTGGTTATAGGCGCGACGAACGCCTTCGTTGACCATGTCCTGGACGCTCAGCGTGGCGTCCCACCGGACGTTCATGCCGACCTTGAGGAACACCACGGCGATACCGGTATCCTGACAGATGGGGCGGTGGCCTTCGGCGCACATGCGTGAGTTGGTCAGAATCTGCGCGATCGCATCCCGGGCGGCCGGGCTTTCCTCGCGCTCGTAGGCTTCGCCGAGCGCCTTGATGTAGTCTAGCGGGTGGTAATAGCTGATGTACTGGAACGCATCGGCGACAGACTGGATGAAGTCGTCTTGTCTGATCACGGTCATGAGAGTTCTCCGGCTGAATGACTGGGGCGCGTTGGCGCGAATTTCGAGCGGTCCGCATTTTAGCAGTACCGGGGAGCGTCCGCTTGGGCGGAACTGCCTTTATCTGAGGCACTTATGTAGTCATCAGAGGACCTAATATGCGCACTTGTAAGTCCTGTGTAAGATACAAAGCCTTAAATGCTGCGCAATTCATGAAGCTTCCCGTAACGGATAACGTCAGCAAGTCGCAACGGATTCCCCACGGTCGGACTTCATGCGGTGCGGCGGTGCAACGCTCCAGACAATTCAATCAGTTGAGGAGAGGTGAGTATGTCCAACGAACAGCAGACCACGATTTATCAGCCGTCCGAAGAGACGGTTCGCAACGCCGCCATTTCGGGCATGGACGCCTATCAAGCCTTGTGCAAGGAAGCCGAGCAGGACTACGAAGGCTACTGGGCGCGTCACGCGCGTGAGTTGATCGAGTGGCAGACGCCTTTCACCCAGGTGCTTGACGAGAGCAACGCCCCGTTCTTCAAGTGGTTCGCCGACGGCAAGCTCAATGTTTCGTACAACTGTCTCGACCGCAACGTGAACAACGGTCTGGGCGACAAGGTCGCGCTGGTCTTCGAAGCGGACAACGGCGAAGTCACCCGCGTGACCTACAAGGATCTGCTCGGCCGTGTTTCCCGCTTTGCCAACGCATTGCGCGGCATGGGCGTGAAGAAGGGTGACCGCGTGGTCATCTATCTGCCGATGTCGATCGAAGGGGTCGTCGCGATGCAGGCCTGCGCCCGCATCGGCGCCACCCACTCCGTCGTGTTCGGTGGTTTCTCCTCCCACGCCCTGCGCGACCGGATCGAAGATGCCGGCGCGGTCGCGCTGATCACCTCGGACGGCCAGTTCCGTGGCGGCAAGGCGCTGCCGCTGAAGCCGATCGCCGACGAGGCGTTGTCGCTGGGTGGCTGCGATTCGATCAAGAACGTGGTGGTCGTCAAGCGCACCGGTGCCGAGTGCAAGATGGTTGAAGGGCGCGACGTCTGGTTCCATGATGCGGTCGCCAACCAGTCTGAAGAGTGCGAGCCGGAATGGGTCGAGGCCGAGCACCCGCTGTTCATCCTCTATACGTCGGGTTCGACCGGCAAGCCCAAGGGCGTGCAGCATTCGTCCGGCGGTTATCTGGTGCAGGCCGCGCTGTCGATGAAGTACACCTTCGACATCAAGCCGGACGACACCTTCTGGTGCACCGCCGACATCGGCTGGGTGACCGGTCACACCTACATCGCCTATGGCCCGCTGGCCTGCGGCGCGACCGAGATCGTGTTCGAAGGCGTGCCTACCTTCCCGGACGCCGGACGTTTCTGGCGCATGATCCAGGACCACAAGGTCACCATCTTCTACACCGCTCCGACCGCGATCCGCTCGCTGATCAAGGCCGCCGACAACAACCCGGTCGTGCATCCGACCAAGTACGATCTGTCCAGCCTGCGGCTGCTCGGTTCTGTTGGTGAGCCGATCAACCCGGCCGCCTGGGAGTGGTATTACCAGAACGTTGGCGGCAGCCGCTGCCCGATCGTCGATACTTTCTGGCAGACCGAGACCGGTGCCCACATGATCACCCCGATGCCGGGTGCCACGCCGATGGTGCCGGGTTCGTGCACGCTGCCCTTCCCGGGTGTGCAGGTTGCCGTGGTCGATGAGACCGGTACCGAAGTGCCGAACGGCCAGGGCGGCATCCTCGTGGTCAAGCGTCCGTGGCCGGCGATGATTCGCACCGTCTGGGGCGATCCCGACCGCTTCCGCAAGACCTACTATCCGGACGACTTCAAGGGCAAGCTGTATCTGGCCGGCGATGGCGCGATCCGCGACAAGGACACCGGTTACTTCACCATCACCGGCCGCATCGATGATGTGCTGAACGTTTCCGGTCACCGCATGGGCACGATGGAAATCGAGTCTGCGCTGGTTGCTCACGAGAAGGTGGCGGAAGCCGCGGTGGTGGGCCGTCCCGACGATGTGACCGGTGAAGCCATCGTGGCCTTCGTCGTGCTCAAGGGCGCGCGCCCCACTGGCGACGACGCCAAGGCCGTCATCAAGGAACTGCAGGCGTGGGTTGGCCAGGAAATTGGTCCGATCGCCAAGCCCAAGGACATCCGCTTCGGCGAGAACCTGCCGAAGACCCGTTCGGGCAAGATCATGCGCCGGCTGCTGCGTCAGCTGGCGAAGGGGGAGGAGGTGACACAGGATACGTCGACGCTTGAGAATCCGGCGATCCTGGAGCAGCTCAAGGCATCCGCGAGCTGACCCCTGGCCGGTGAGCAGCCCGTCAGAGGCTTGCCCCGGCAACGTATAACGGAGGAAACCGACCTGCAAGGTCGGTATGGGAGGGGGAGAAAGCGCGCGCAAGCGCGCTTTTTTCTTCTGTTGTCGTTTTTCGGGGCGGAGCAATTCGCTTCGTCCCGCTATAATCGTCTGGCCGAGGTCATCATGAGGGGAAGCATGATGCGCAGGGGACTTGCGAGACAACGGTTGGTCGCCGTCTTTCTGACGGCCGCGCTGCTGTTCAATTACCCCGTTCTGTCACTGTTCGACCGGCCGGTAGCCTTTTTCGGGCTGCCCCTTCTGTACGTCTATATGTTCGTCGTCTGGGGGGTGGTGATCGCGTTCATCGCCTGGATCGTCGAACGCGGCATTCGCTGAACCGCGCATGCTGCCCGAAGCACTCGTCGTCGCCGTTTCGTTCGCTTATCTGCTGTTGCTGTTCGCCGTGGCGTACTTTGGTGACCGTCGCGCCGAGCAGGGGCGATCGATCATTGCCAATCCGTGGACCTACGCGTTGTCGATGGCCGTGTATTGCACGGCCTGGACCTACTTCGGCAGCGTCGGGCGGGCGGCTTCGGGGGGGGTCTGGTTTCTGCCGATCTATCTCGGTCCAACGCTTGCATTGGCCTTGTCGTGGCTGTTGTTGCTGAAGATGATCCGTATCGCGAAGAGTTACCGGATCACCTCCATCGCCGACTTCATCGCAAGCCGCTACGGCAAGAGTCATCTGCTGGGTGGATTGGTCACGATCATTACCGTGGTCGGCATCATTCCCTACATTGCGCTGCAACTGAAGGCGATCGCAAGTGGCTACGCGCTCCTCACAGCGCCTTCCGCGATCCATCAGCCACCCGCTCAGGTGGGGTACTGGTTTCAGGACAGCACCTTGTACATCGCGCTGATTCTGGCCACCTTCACGATTCTTTTCGGGGCGCGGCATCTGGATGCAACCGAGCGCCACGAGGGCATGGTGGCGGCGATCGCGTTCGAGTCGGTCGTCAAGCTGGTGGCGTTTCTGGCGGTCGGCCTGTTCGTCACCTACGGAATCTACAACGGCTTCTCGGACATATTCAGCCGTGTCTACGACGATCCGGAGCTGGCCAAGCTGCTGACCATATCGGGTGGAAGCGAGGCCGGGTACGGTGGTTGGTTCACCTTGGTTCTGCTGGCGATGCTGTCGGTGATCTTTCTGCCACGACAGTTTCAGGTGACGGTGGTGGAGAACGTCAATGAACAGCATCTGCGGCGGGCGATGTGGCTTTTTCCGCTGTATCTGTTCCTGATCAATATCTTTGTTCTGCCGATCGCGTTCGGCGGCCTGCTGCATTTCGGCAGCGGGACGGTCGATCCGGACAATTTCGTGCTGTCGCTGCCCTTGTCGCACGGGATGGAAGCGCTGGCCCTGTTCGTCTTCGTTGGCGGCCTGTCCGCAGCGACGGGAATGGTCATCGTCGAGACCATCGCGGTGTCGACGATGATCTGCAATGATCTTGTGATGCCGCTGTTATTGCGCAGCAAGCGTTTCAGTCACGCCGCCCGGCCCGACCTGACCGGCCTGTTGTTGACCATTCGACGTGGCGCGATCCTGATTGTGGTGTTACTCGGATATCTGTACTTCCGCCTCGCGGGAGAGGCCTATGCGCTGGTGAGCATCGGTCTGATCAGCTTTGCCGCGGTGGCGCAGTTCGCGCCGGCCATGATTGGTGGCATGTACTGGCGTGGCGGTACGCGTGAGGGGGCGCTCGCAGGCTTGCTTGCGGGGTTCATCGTCTGGGCCTATACGCTGATGTTGCCGTCGTTCGCCAAGTCCGGCTGGCTCGATCCTGGTTTTCTAGAGCACGGATTGTTCGGCTTCGAGTTGCTCAAGCCGGAGCAACTGTTCGGCCTGACCGGGCTCGATAACATCAGCCACGCGCTGTTCTGGAGCATGCTCGCCAACATCGGCTTTTACGTATTCGTGTCGCTCCTGCGCGAGCCGACCGGGCAGGAGGCCAGTCAGGCCACCCTGTTCGTGGATGTGTTTCGCAGGGAGCGTGCCGAGCCGGCCACCTTCTGGCGTGGCAGCGCCGAGGTGCGCGAACTGCTGGCACTGGTTTCGCGTTTTCTGGGAACCGACAAGGCGCAGCGGCTGTTCGGCGACTATGCCCGTCGTCGGGGTTTCTCGTCGATTGATCAGATCAAGGGCGACGCCGGTCTGGTGCACTTTGCAGAGACGCAGCTCACGGGGGCGATCGGCAGCGCCTCGGCGCGCGTGATGGTGTCCTCGGTGGTGCAGGAGGAACCATTGGGCCTCGACGAGGTGATGTACATCCTCGACGAGGCCTCGCAAGTGCGCGCCTATTCGCACCAGCTCGAGGAGAAGTCGCGGGCGCTGGAGGCCGCGACCCAGGAGTTGCGTGAGGCCAACGAGCAGTTGAAGGAGCTCGATCGGCTCAAGGACGATATCATGTCCTCGGTGACGCATGAACTGCGCACGCCGTTGACGTCGATTCGTGCGCTGTCCGAGATGCTGCTCGACGACCCCATGATCGCACTCGAGGATCGAAAGCGCTTTCTCGGCATCATCGTCTCCGAAACCGAGCGTCTGACGCGGCTGGTCAATCAGGTGCTGGATCTTGCTAAGATCGAATCCGGTCACGCTGAATGGCACAATACGGATGTGGATATGCGTGAACTGGTCGAACACGCGGTCGAGGCCACCAGCCAGCTGTTTCGCGATCGTGGCGCGCGGATCGAGGTCAAGCTTCCCGAAACGGCTCCCCATCTGCTCGCCGACCATGACCGGCTGCTGCAGGTGATGCTGAATCTGTTGTCGAATGCCGCCAAGTTCGTGCCCAAGGGAGAGGGGCATGTACGGGTGGTGCTCGGGTTCGAGGATGGCGTGGTCCGCGTCGAGGTGATCGACAACGGTCCGGGGTTGGCGCAGGAGTTCCTGCCCTATGTGTTCGAGAAGTTCCGTCAGGGCGGTGACCAGAAGGAACGTACTCAGGGGACGGGACTGGGGTTGCCGATCAGCCGACAGATCATCGAGCATTTCGGTGGTTGCATGTGGGTGGAGTCGCGGCCCGGGGAAGGTGCGCGGTTTGCGTTTACCTTGCCGGGAGGCAAACCGGGGCCGATTTCCGCGCCGGACTCGCAATGACATAAAATGATGCAATCGAGGGGGGGTGATATGGGAAACAAGATCCTCATCGCGGATGACGAGCAAAACATCGTCATTTCGCTTGAGTTCCTGATGAAGCGGGAGGGCTTCGAAGTGTCGATCGCGGTCGATGGCGAGGAGGCCGTGGAGAAGATCCGTGCGGAAATGCCGGATCTTGTGTTGCTTGACGTGATGATGCCGAAGAAGAGCGGTTTCGAGGTTTGCCAGGAGGTCAAGTCCGATCCGGCACTGCAGTCGGTGCGTATCCTGATGCTGACCGCCAAGGGGCGGGATACCGAGGTCGCCAAGGGGCTGGCGCTGGGCGCCGACGCCTACATGACCAAACCATTTTCGACGAAGGAGTTGGTGGAACGGGTGCGTGGCATGCTCGCGGAGGGCTGAGTGATGGACGCACGCGCGCGTTTCGCTGTTGCGATCGTGGTGCTCGGTCTGCTGATGACCGGGCCGTTCCTGATCAGTGCCGCGCTGGTCTGGATGAGTGCCGATCCGGCCGAACAGCAATTGATGATCGATCTGATCGGCCCCCGGCTGCCGGTCGGAGCGCTGATGACGATACTCGGTTTCGCCGTGGGTGTCGCGGTGGTACGCAACCTGTTTCGGCAGTATGTGCAGGGATTGCTGCGCATGGCCGAACAACAGCATCTGATGCTCGAGGCGAACCGGGACTTCCGGATCGAGGAAAAGGGTCCGCCCGAGGTTTGCTCCCTGGTGAGGACGACCAATGCGCTTGCGCAGCAGCGTGACGAACTGCTGCGTGACGTGGAGGCGCAGATCACCGCCGCGAAGCGGTCGGTGGAGGAAGAGAAGAATCGCCTGGCGGCCTTGATGTCCGAGCTCACCCAAAGCGTGGTGGTCTGCAATCTGGAAGGACGCATCCTGTTATACAACAGCCGGGCGCGGCAGCAGTTCAGAGCGCTCTCGGATGCGCCGTCGGTTGCCGGCGGCGGCGAGCTGATCGGGTTGGGGCGTTCGATCTATACCGTATTCGACCGCAATCTCGTCGCCCACGCCCTGGAAACCATTCAGCATGGCCTGGTCAGCGAGCATGCCGCGCCCGTGGCCAACTTCGTTACCACCGGCGGCGCTGGACAGCTGCTGCGTGTGCAGATGTCGCCGGTGCTGACCGGAGGCGGTGACTCGGGCCAGCAGCCCGAGGCGGTCAGGGACATGCCCGGTGCGGCAACGCGTTCGATGACCGGCTTCATCCTGATGCTGGACAACATCACCCGCAATTTCGAGAACGAGTCCCGACGCGACCAGATGTTGCACACGCTGACCGAGGGCAACCGGGCCGCCCTTGCCAACGTCCGCGCCGCGGCGGAGATGCTGGACTATCCGGATCTGGACGACGCCTTGCGGCAGCGCTTCCGCGGTGTGATCCGGGATGAAGTGAAGGCGATGAGCGAGCGCCTGGATGAAACCGCGAACGAATTTGCCGATGCCTTGAAGGCGCGTTGGCCGCTTGAGGAAATGTTGGGCGCGGATCTGATCGCGGCCGCCCAGCGACGCGTCGAAGCTCGCATTCAGGTGCCGACCAAGCTGGAGGAGGTGGACGAGACCCTGTGGATCAAGGTCGACAGTTTCTCGTTGCTGCAGGCCTTGCTTTATCTGGTGAACCGGTTGTCCGATGAGTTCGAGGTCCGTGAGGTCCGGTTCCGGCTCAGCAGTGCGGGGCGTCTGGTACACCTTGATCTGATCTGGTCGGGACAGGCCATGAGCACCGAGACGGTGATGAGCTGGGAACTCGAACCGATGAGCTTTGCCGGTGAGAGCAGTCCATTGACCGTGCGCGATGTCATCGAGCGCCACGGCGGGGAAATGTGGCTCGAGCGCGAAAAGGTCCGGCATCGTGCCTTTTTCCGTATCGTGCTGCCCGCCGCAAACCCCCAGGAGGCGGTGGATTCCTCCTTGCTCGCGCGGGGAGAGGGCCGCCCTGAGTATTATGACTTCGATCTGTTCAAGTGGTCGGAGCGTTCCCATGGCCTGGACGACCGCCTGCTGACCGAACTGACCTACACCGTGTTCGACACCGAAACCACGGGTCTCAACCCGTCGCAGGGGGACGAGATCATTCAGATCGGTGCCACGCGCATCGTCAATGGCAAGATGCTGCGGCAGGAGTCGTTCGAGCAGCTGGTCGATCCGCGGCGCAAGCTGACGCCCGAGTCGATTCCCATCCATGGGATTCAACCTGAGATGCTGCTCGGGCAGCCGACCATCGACAAGGTCTTGCCGGCATTTCACGCGTTTGCCTCGGATACCGTGCTGATCGCCCACAACGCCGCCTTCGACATGCGTTTTCTGCAACTCAAGGAGAAGGCGACCGGGGTGGTGTTCGATCAACCCGTGCTCGACACCCTGTTGCTGTCGCAGGTGCTGCATCCGCATCAGGAGTCGCATCGGCTCGATGCCATCGCCGAACGTCTCAATCTGCACATCGTCGGCCGTCATACCGCACTGGGCGATGCAATGGTCACCGCGGAGATCTTCCTCAAGATGATCCCATTGCTGGCCGAGAAGGGTATTCGCACGCTGCGCGACGCGCGGGAAGCAGCGGAGAAATCCTATTACGCGAGGATCAAGTATTGACTGCGGCCGGCATTGCTGACCCGAACTCGCGAGGACAACCCGCCGAGGTGCGCCGATGAGCGGGCCGGGAGGGTACTCACAGCAGCTTGGGCGCTACTATTTCTGGTACACCGGCTCGTTTCTGTTCTTCATCGTTCTGCTTGCGATCGGGGAATATCTGGGCATGTCCCAGTCGGCGATTGGCCATATCTTCCTGTTCGCGACCATCGCGATCTACGCTGGCATCGGCGTGATGAGCCGAACCTCGGATGTAGCGGAGTACTACGTCGCGGGCAGACGGGTGCCGGCGGTATTCAACGGTATGGCAACCGGTGCCGACTGGATGAGTGCCGCATCGTTCATCGGCCTGGCGGGGACGCTGTACTTCGCGGGTTTCGAGGGGCTGGCCTTCGTCACCGGCTGGACCGGCGGATTCGTCCTCGTTGCATTATTGCTGGCGCCCTATCTGCGCAAGTTTGGGCAGTACACCATTCCGGACTTTCTCGGTGCGCGCTATGAAGGAAACTTCGCGCGTCTGGTCGGTCTGTGCGCGGCGGCGCTGGCGAGTTTCGTCTATCTGGTCGCGCAGATCTATGGAGTGGGTCTGATCACCTCGCGGTTCGTCAGTGTCGAGTTCGAGATCGGTCTGTTCATCGGGCTCGCCGGAATCCTCGTCTGCTCTTTCCTGGGTGGCATGCGGGCGGTGACCTGGACCCAGGTTGCCCAGTACGTGATACTGATCATCGCCTATCTCGTTCCGGTGGTCATTCTTTCGTACAAGGTCACGGGAATTCCGGTTCCTCAGGCGGTGTATGGCAGCGTGCTCGGGCAGTTGTCCGAGAAGGAGGTCGAGCTTTTCTCCGATCCAGCCGAGGTCGAGGTTCGCCGTCAGTTTCGTGCCCGCGCCGACGATTTCGCGGGCAAGATCGCCCACCTTCCAGATTCGCTGGAAGCCGAACGACGCGCCTTGATCGAGAGCCTGATGGAGATGCGGCTCAACGATGCGCCAGCACGTGACATCGCGCAGGCCGAGCGTGCGTTGCGTGATCTTCCGCGCACCCCGGAAGAAGCTCGCGAAATGTGGGAGCGGGCAAGACAGCAGGCGCTGGACCGATCTCGACTGCCGAAACGGCATGCCGAAGCTCACCCCGGGGACACCGAAGAAGACTCGCGCATGGCGCGCAACAACTTTCTCGCCCTGGCATTCGTGCTCATGGTCGGCACGGCGTCGTTGCCGCACATTCTGATGCGTTACTACACCACGCCCGGGGTCGTGGAAGCGCGCAAGTCGGTGTTCTGGTCGCTGTTCTTCATCTTTCTGCTCTACGTCACGGCGCCGGCGTATGCCGTATTCGCGAAGTGGGAGGTGTACACCAATCTCGTCGGCACGAGCATTGCGGATCTGCCGCAGTGGGTTGCCTCGTGGGGCAAGGTGGGGATGGTCAAGATCGAGGACATCAATGGCGACGGCATCCTGCAGCTGTCCGAACTCAGCCTCAACACCGATGTGATCGTGCTCGCGACGCCGGAGATTGCCGGACTCCCCTACGTCGTCGCGGGCCTGGTCGCGGCGGGCGGGCTGGCTGCCGCGCTGTCGACAGCGGATGGTCTGCTGCTGACGATCTCCAACGCGCTGTCGCACGACCTGTACTACAAGGTGATCAATCCCCGGGCATCGACACACCGTCGCCTGGTGATCTCCAAGTCGCAACTCCTGGTAGTCGCGGTGGTGGCTGCCTGGGTGGCGTCGCTGCGCCCGGACAACATTCTGTTCATGGTCGGCATGGCGTTCTCGATTGCGGCGGCTTCGTTTTTCCCCGCGCTGGTGCTGGGCATCTTCTGGAAGCGTGCCAACCGCCCGGGGGCAATTGCGGGCATGCTCGTCGGGCTTGGCGTGACGCTGTTCTACGTGGTGCGCACGCATACGTTCTTTGGCGGGTCGATGGACAACGCGTGGTTCGGGATCAATCCGATTTCGGCCGGCGTGTTCGGGGTGTTTCTGGGCTTTGCCACCATTGTCGTCGTCAGTCTGTGCACGCGCCCCCCATCCCGGGAGATCCAGAACCTGGTGGACTACGTGCGTTATCCCCGGCTGGCAACCGACGATCCCGACCCACAAACGGAAACCCGTTCGGTTTGAGGGGCACACGGGCGTGGGGCAGGGTGTAGAAAAAGGAGTTCGAAAAGGGCTTTCGAAACGTCGCGCTTTTGCTATAATGCGCGACTTCCACGGAGAGGTGGATGAGTGGTTTAAGTCGCACGCCTGGAAAGCGTGTTCAGGGTAATACCCTGACGCGGGTTCGAATCCCGCCCTCTCCGCCAGAATACCTAGAACACCTTCAGGCCCGCATAGGGCCTTTTGTTGTTTCAGGGGCTCCTCTAGTCAATACCTTGCGGTGTGTTGCCACGAGGGCAAGGACAGGGTTCACCCACCTGAACTAGCGTTTGATGGACCTGATACCGGGGATGATCGAAACGTGATGAGCCGCGCCCGATGAACGACATACTGGTTTCCCTTTGGCCACTCTTCGTTCTGATTCTGGCCGGCTACGCCATGCGCCGTTCCGGTTTTCCCGGCGAAGGCTTCTGGCCCGGTGCGGAGCGCCTCAACTACTTCATCCTGTTTCCGGCGTTGCTCTTCAACAGCCTCCTTGCGGCGCCGCTGGACCACCCGGCACTCCCGCGCCTGCTCGCGGCGGTCATGCTGATGTTGTTCGTGGCCACGCTTGGTCTGCTCGTCGTTCGTCGGTTGAGGGAATGGCCCGCGTCCCGCTTTGGCGTGCAACTGCAGGGCCTGCTCCGCTTCAATACTTATCTCGGACTTGCGGCCGTCAGCGGCTTGTATGGCAACGAGGGCCTGCTTTTCGCCGCCGTCATCCTCGCCGTGCTGGTACCGATGGTGAATGTGCTGTCGGTCCTGGCGCTGTCGGCAGACAACAAGAAAAATCTCCGATCGCTGCTGATTCCGGTGGCCAGGAATCCCCTGATCCTCGCCTGCGTGGCCGGCGCGGCGCTGAACTTCGCAGGGTTCGAGCCGAAGTGGGGTACGGGAGACCTGCTGACCCTGCTGGCGAACACGAGTTTGCCGCTGGGGCTGCTGAGCGTGGGGGCCGCGCTGAAACTGGACGAGCTTCGCGGCCTCGGGGGGGCCTTGATCGGGAACAGCTTGATCCGGTTGCTGGCGATCCCGGCGGTTGCCTTTCTGATTGCCCGGGCAATGATGTTGCCATCCATCGAAACCGCGATCTTCGTGCTGTTCTTTGCATTGCCGACGGCGCCGACCGCTTACGTGCTCACGCGCCAACTGGGTGGAGACAGTCAGCTGATGGCCGGACTCATCACCTTGCAGACCCTGCTTTCCGCGGTCAGCCTGCTGGTGGTCATGGCCTTGATCGTGTAAACCCCCCCCGGGTGGGTCAGGGCTCGCGGATCACGCCGCTCCGCCGGGTGATCACGTCCAGCAGGGTTTCGCCCGCAGCCTCGAGCTGCTCGTCGTTGCGAATCACCTTCAGCCTCGGGTGCGCTGGCGGCGGCAGGCGGTGCGCGCGCTCGATGCGGGCCCGCACTTCCGGCTCGCTTTCCCGTCCGCGCGCGCGAAGACGCTCACCCAGGCGTTCGGGTGAGACCTCGATCAGAATTGGCTGAAGTCGGGCGAACCGCGCGCTGGCCTGGGGAAGGTGTTCGCGCGAACCATTGAGGACGACGTCCAGCCCAGCCGCCAGCCAGTGCTCGACTTCGATACCGACGCCGTAGTGCAGACCGTTGGCTGACCAGTGCAAGGCGAATGCACCGTTGTCACGCAGACGCTCGAAGGTCGGCACGCTGACCGCCACGTGATCTTCGCCGCCGGCCTCGGCGGGCCGGGTGATGTAGCGGTGCGCGAACATCACGGGGGCATGGGTGCTGCGCTGACGCACGAAGCGCAGCAGGCTGTCCTTGCCGGCGCCGGATGCCCCCATGACGTAATACAGCACCGCATGCGACAGCAACGAATGCGAAAAAGGAGAGCGCAGGGGATTGATCATGGGTAGTTGGGGGGCGCTCATCGAAGGGGGGTCACTGGCCCGACGCCTCGCCCCGGATCAGGCGTCGACGCAGCCAGCCCGAGAAGCTGTCCATCAGCATCACCATCAGCACGATCAGCACGATGTAGTAAGCGACCTGTTCCCAGTCCTTCTGGGTGATGATCGCCTGCGTCAGCAGCAGGCCGATGCCGCCGCCGACGATGGCGCCGATGATGGTGGCCGAGCGGGTGTTGGACTCGAAATAATAAAGCACCTGGCTCATGAACACCGGCATCACCTGCGGGATGACGCCGAAACGGTAGCGCTGTACCGCGTTTGCTCCGGTGGACCGGATGCCTTCGACCTGCTTCTTGTCGGTGTTCTCCAGCGCTTCGGAGAACATCTTGCCGAAGGAGCCGGTGTCGGTGAGCAGGATGGCGAGGGCGCCGGTCATCGGCCCGGGGCCGAAGGCGCGTGACAGCACGATGGTCCAGATCAGGCCATCCACCCCGCGCAGAAAGTCGAACACCCGGCGCAGGCCGAAGCGGGCGGCGAGCGAGGGCGCGAAGTTGCGCGCGGAGAGAAAGGCCAGCGGCAGGGCGATCAGCGCCGCGCCGAAGGTGCCGATGAAGGCCATCAACACGGTCTCGAACATCGCCCAGAAGACCTCTCCGTGTTGCCACATGCGGTTGTACCAGAAGCTCTCGGCGACGCCCTTCAGGTTGGATTTCGACGCGTCGATGCGCTCGCTGGAGAAGGCGAGGCTGAGCAGTTCGCCGAGCGACTTGCCGTAGTACGGGCTCTCGAAGCTGAACCAGAACAGCTCCCAGCCCATGAAGTAGCGGAACACGTCGATGCGGGTACGGGTCACGATCATGCGCGCGCCGTCCAGCTCCACCACCAGACGCGCGTCAGACTGGTTGATGGCCGGGCGGTTGGGGCCGTCCGGGATGTGCGCGCTCACGCCGCTGCGGGTCGATCGTGCCTCGATCACGCCGTAGCCGGGCACCGTGAGAAACACCGCGCCGTTCTCGAAGCGTGCGGACTGACCGCGGCCGAGATCGACCTCGGCGTTCGAGCCGTCGATGGCGACCCAGTCCGGCACCAGGTGATCCGGGTAGAGCCCCTTGACCTCGCCTTCGATCGCGACCCGGATCTGCCCGGAGCGGGTGTCCTGGGTGACGTGCGTCTTGTAAGAGTAGGAATCCGCGACCAGGATGCGCGCGTTGTCCATGTTGGCCCGTTGCACCAGGCCCGGCACGTCGAAGGCGAAGAAGACGTAGAGCAGATAGACGAGGATCAGCCCCGGGATACCGAAGCTCAGCAGCCGTTTGCGGGCGAACAGGCGGTCGACTTGCGGCAGAAGGTCGGCAACCGCGGTGGGCGGGGCGGTGGAGGTGCCGGCGGTGGCGGTGGCGGTACGCATGGCTCAGTGCTCCACGGCGGAGATCTTGTTGCGGTAGTGGCTGGAGATCTGGTCGACCACCACGATGGTGACGAACAGCAGCAGGAAGATCGCCGCAGCCTGGTCGAAGCGGCCCTGACCCCAGCTCATGGTGTTGCGCAGGTCGTAGCCGATGCCGCCAGCGCCGACGAAGCCGAGAATCGCCGAGGCGCGGATGTTGATCTCGAAGCGCAGCAGCGCGTAGCTCAGAAAGTTGGGCGAGACCTGCGGCATCACCCCCAGCCACATGCGCTGGAACCAGCCGGCACCCACCGACGCGAGACCTTCGACCGGCTTGAGGTCGGCGTTCTCGGCCACCTCGGAGAAGAGCTTGCCGAGCGCACCCGCGGTATGCAGCGCGATGGCGATCATCGCAGGCACCGGGCCGCCGCCGAGAATGAAGATCAGCACCAGCGCGATGACGATCTCGGGCAGCGCACGCAGAATGTCCATGGTGCGCCGGAACAGCGGGATCAGGCGCGGCCACAGCGCAAGGCCGCGGGTGGCCAGCAGGGCGAGCGCGACGCCGCCGACGGCGCCGATCAGGGTCGAGGCCGCGGCGATGTTGACCGTTTCGATCAGCGACGGGAGAAAGGTGACCAGATGGCCCGGCATGCGGTCGATTCGCGCCCAGGTTTCGCTGATCAGGCCTTTCGGGAAATCGAAGATCTGTGGCAAGCCGGCGATGAAACCGCCCGCGTTGCGCGACTCCGCGACCTGGAAGGCGGAGACCAGCAGCAGGATGAAGACCAGCAGCAGAATGCCGGAGTACAGTCTTCGTCGCTGGGTCTGCGCCATGTAGGCGGAGTAGATGCCACTCTGTGCCGGCATGTAGAGCTTGGCCATGAAGGGTTTCCTGACGTGACGCGGGCCGCACCGGATGGTGCGGCCCGCGTGGCAAGGGGGCGGCTTACTGGCTCGCCGCCTTGCGTGCCTCGATGATGGAGATATAGGCGTCGTGGTTGATCGGCTGCACGCCGAGCGCCTCGCCCGCAAGCACGCCGTAGGCGCAGTCCGGGTCCATGTAGGGCAGGGTGGCAAGCAGTGCGGTCATGTCGAGCTTGACGCGCTCGGGCAACGCCTTGCGCAGCACGAAGGGACCTTCCGGAATGGTCTTCGAGCGCCAGATCTCGACGAGGTCGTTCATGTCGACGATGCCGGCGTCTGACGCGCGGCGCAGGGCGCCCGAGTTGTAGCCGTCGGCCCAGTCGCCCATGCCGTCGGCCCAGGTCACGCCGGCGTGGATGTCGCCGTTGGCAACCGCGACGATGGTCTGCTCATGACCGCCGGTGAAGCGGATCTCGCCGAAGTACTCACCGGCCTTCATCGAGTAGCCCGACTGGGGAATCTCGATCGACGGAATCAGGTAGCCGCTGGTCGAGTTGGGGTCACCAAAGCCGAACACCTTGCCCTTCATGTCGTCGAGTGACTTGACGCCGTTGTCCGCGCGGGAAAAACCGATCGCGTAATAGCCGTAGGAGCCGTCCATGTTGGTCTTGACCAGCACCGGCTCGACCGCGTCGGGGTTCTCGAGGTAGATCGCGGCATAGGTCGAGGGGCCGACCCAGGCAAAGTCGAGCGTGTTGCCCAGCAGGCCCTGGATCAGGCCGTTGTAGTCGGCCGGGGTGAACAGGCGGACGGGCACGCCGAGGATGTCCTGTGCCTTGGCGCGGAAGCATTCGTTGGAGGTGAGACGGTCCTGGGCGTTTTCGCCGCCCATGATGCCGATGCGGAATTCGGTGATGCCCTGGGCGCTGGCGGTGGCCGCACAGACGGTGGTCAGGAGCATGGCTGCTGCAAGCTTCTTCATCGATGTTTCTCCGGAGTGGATGCGTTCCCCGCAAGGGGAGAATGGAAAGAGTTGGCTCGGATCGCGTTTGCGGGTTGTCGACTCATGCGGCGAGTCCGGCGGGCCGCACCAGTGCGGGCTGTGCCCGGTCGAGTACGTCGAGGCTGGTCGAGGTGCTGGCCTCGGAGAAGCTCTCGTCGGCACCGTAGATCTCGCGCGCGACCGAGGTGGTGAGTTCGGATGGGGGGCCGTCGAACACCACTTGCCCCTGGCGCATGCCGATCACGCGGTCGCAGTACTGACGGGCGGTGTCCAGCGTGTGGAGGTTGGCGATCACCATGCGCCCGTCCTCTTCGTGGATGCGGCGCAACGCGTCCATGACGATCTTGGCGTTCATTGGGTCGAGTGAGGCGATCGGCTCGTCGGCGAGGATGATCTTCGGGTCCTGCATCAGCGCGCGGGCGATCGCCACGCGCTGCTGCTGTCCGCCGGACAGTGCCTCGGCGCGTTTGGGCGCCTGTTCGGCAATGCCGAGGCGGTCGAGGATGCCGATCGCGCGGTGGATGTCTTCGCGCGGGAACAGGTTGAACACCGTGGTCAGCGTCGACCGGCGGTTGAGCGTACCGTGCAGCACGTTCGACACCACGTCCATGCGCGGGACCAGGTTGAACTGCTGGAAGATCATTGCGCACTGCGATTGCCAGGCGCGCTTGCGTTTGCCGGCGTAGTCGAGCACGTTCTCGCCGTCGAAGTGGATCTGGCCTTCGCAGGCGTCGGTCAGGCGGTTCATCATCCGCAGAAAGGTGGATTTTCCCGCGCCCGAGCGCCCGATGATGCCGATCATCGCCGGTTTGTCGACGCTGAAGCTGACCTTGTCGACCGCGATGTTGTGGCCGAACCGCTTCGTGACCTTCTCAACTGTTAGCCCGCATTTCTCACAGCCCCAAGTTTCACCGCGGTGACCGGTGGTAATCCGGGGCTCCGGCGCCTTGTCGTCGG
>ERZ869909.304-NODE-304-length-67167-cov-7.294500_pt1 | contig 67167 bp, 62 predicted proteins | sample MGYA00520892_ERZ869909 | MGnify/ENA primary metagenome ERZ869909 (study PRJEB32215, sample SAMEA104723947) | bioreactor metagenome | biome: bioreactor; feature: anaerobic bioreactor; material: water | place: China | collected 2015-03-12 ...
CTCGCGAGCCGCAGATCTTCGCGTGGGCTGCGGCTCGCGAGGACGCTCGCCCTCCCGACGCGCCGGGCTAGCCCGGTGACGGCGAGTTGGACTAAGATAGCGCCATGCCACCGCATGACACAGATGCTTCGGACGAGAATGCCCCGCCGTTCACGGAGGCCTTGGGGCAATCCGAGGCCTTTCTCAATTTTCAGGAGCAGCTTTCGCGCGTTGCGAAGGTGAACCGGCCGGTGCTGTTGCTCGGGGATCGCGGCACGGGCAAGGAGCTGGCCGCATCCCGCCTGCATTTTCTCTCGGCGCGATGGCAGGAGCCCTTCGTGGCCCTTAATTGCTCGGCGCTGGCGCCCACGCTGATCGAGGCGGAGTTGTTCGGGCATGAGGAGGGGGCGTTTACGGGGGCCCACCGCCGCCGCACGGGGCGCTTCGAGGCGGCGGACAGCGGCACGCTTTTCCTTGATGAGATCGGCAACATCCCCATCGAGACGCAGGAAAAAATTCTGCGCGTGGTGGAGTACGGCTCGTTCGAAAGAGTGGGTGCTTCGGAGGCCATCCGGGTGGATACGCGCATCATCGGCGCGACCAATGCAGACCTCAAGACCTTGGCGGAAAGCGGCCGCTTCATGCGGGACCTGCTCGACCGCCTCTCGTTCGAGGTCTTGTTCCTGCCACCACTGCGCGAGCGTGAGGAAGACATTCTCCTGCTGGCCAACCACTTTGCCGCGCGGATGTCGGTCGAGCTGGATTGGCCGCAGGTGCCGGAAATCGTGGAGGAGGCGGAGGCCCTGCTGCTCGCCTACCCGTGGCCGGGCAATGTGCGTGAGCTGAAGAATGTGATCGAGCGCGCGGTCTACCGCTCGGACGATGCCATCATCACGGCGGACGAGATCGTGTTTGACCCGTTCATCCCGCCGTGGGGGGCGCAATCGGCGCCGGGGGCCTGGGCGAGCGTCGCGCACGATGCGGGCACGGGGGAGAGGTCAGCTGTTGCGCCTGCGGCCCCGGCCCCGGCAGCCGAGCCCACCGGTTTCCACGACTCCGTGCGGGCGGTGGAAGTTCGCCTGCTGCGGGATGCGCTCGAACGGGCCCAATTCAACCAGCGCAGGGCCGCCGACGCACTTGGACTCTCCTACCACCAATTCCGCGGCTTGTACCGCAAATACGCGGATGACCTCGGGGAAACGGGGTCGGGCTGAGTCCTATTCGCCCGCTTGCTCTGCGGCAGCTTCCTCGTCGACTTCATCGTCGACTTCGCCTTCCAACTCCACCGGCTCCGGGGCATCCGCTGCCGCTTCGTCGTCGCCCGATTCAGTATCAATGGATTCGTCGGTAGCGCTGTCCGGCGTCTCGTCGCTGAGGTCCAGCTCGATAGCGGGAAGTGCGTCGATGACATCCACCGGCGCAACGGGGAGGACTCCAGTCTCGACGGGAGCGTCTGGGGCGAGGTCATCGGGGAAGAGGGCTGGGTGGTCCCGGCGAAGGCGGTCGAGTGCGGCCTGGGCCTGTTGTGCGACGGTGGAGCCGGGGAACGCAGTGATCTGCTCGGAATAGTGGCCGATGGCCCCCTCGATATCGTCCATTTTCTCGGCCGCCCGGCCAAGGTTGTACCACTGGCGGCGGGCTTCGAAGGCGTAGGCGTGGCTGTTCTGCACCTCGCGGTACAGGGCCATGGCGCCCTCGGCGTCGCCCTCCTGCTCAAGGATGTACCCAAGGCCCTCGAGGGCTGGCGCGGTCCACGAGCTGCCCGCATGCTCCGAGCGGACGCGCTCGAAAAATCGACGGGCGTCATCCAGGGTGCCGGCGCGGTAGGCCGTTTCGCCCGCCATGTACAGGGCCTCGGCGGAGAGATCACCTCGGAGGTTGGCGGAGGCTTGGGCCAAGGCTGCCGCGCGCTCGGCCTCGTCGTCGATCAGGAGGGCCTGCAAGTAGACCGTGGCCTGCTCTTTGCGCGTGGCTTCGCTCACGCTGAGATACACAAACCCGGCGATGACCGCCACGATGGTGAAGACGAGGGTCGCCACATAGATCAGGGGGTTATCGCGCACATGATCGAGGACGGCCTCGAAATCGGTGCGGGTTTCCGCCTCGCCATGGCCGTGTGCACCCTGACCGAGGGCGCCCTGACCGTGTTTTTGTGTATGCCGTTTCTCAATAGCCATTCGTACGCATGCCTTTGCTGTGCGGCCCGCGGCCCATGGAGGCCGGCTGCCCGGTTGAAGTGCGATTCGCCTCTAGGGCATCCGTCCCCATTCGCGGATGAACCAGCGGTCGCCAATTTTCTCAAAGTACACCGTCACCTGTCCCTGAAGCCGGATGCTGATATCCCGGTTCGGGTCCACGGGGTCGGCAGAAGTCCCAAAGGTCTCCACGGCTTGCGCCCGGTTGCCCTGCACCTGCACGACCGGCCGCGCCCGGCGAATACGGATATTGCGGTACCGATCGAACAAATCATTCAAATGGGCCACCATGCCGTCGTAATTTCGCCCTTCGTCGTCCATGTAACTACGCGACACATGGGACATTACGCGGTAAATTCGGCGGCCTTCCATGCCTTGCTGCACTTCGTCCAGGATCATGGCAATCTGCTCCTGATCCGTCGGCTGATAGCCACCGACGAAGCCGGGAATGCCCATCGACGGCAACCGGACGGAGTCGGTAGCGCAACCAGCAAGAGTGACCAACGCCACCAGGATGATGCATGCGTTTCGGTGCATGCTAACGCCTCACGACCCCCGTGGCGTCATCGGGAGTCAAATTGATGACCAATTCACGGCCGCGGCCAAACCCGCGATCACCCACGGTGATCTCGAGACGCTTGCCGGATTTCACGAACAGCATTTCCGTACGGCCGGCCGCCTGGCGCAGGCTCGTGAGTTCCCAGCCGGCCGTTGGGCATTCCCGCAGGAAGAAGTGGGTCAATTCGTTGATGCTGGCCCGGCTGGAGTACACGATTCGGCCAATCTGGAAGGCGGCGGATTCGTATACATAGCTGCGCTCGAGGTTTTCCTTGAGCCCGATGGGCAGAGGCACATCGGAGAAGCGCTGGTCCGGCGACAGCGCCAGGCCCGGCTCTGGCAGGGGGCCAATCTCCTGACCGGCCGGTGCACCGCCGCTCAATTCTACCGGAGCGGGCGATTGGCGTTGAAAAGGGTTCGACTGACAGGCCGTGAAGGTGAGCACGGCGGCGAGGCAGAGAATCGTTGCGCGCGACATGATCCCATCCCGTTTGGTTGTGAGAGCGTTTGGTTGTGAAAGTGCGTCCCGGGGTGCGGGTAGACCGCCCCCCGTGGGCGGACACAGCCGCATCGCCCCCCATGATGAGTGAAATGCTACCAGAAACAGGGGGGCGAAGGGAACAAAACCCCGCGCGAGGGTCGAAGGGGGCGTGCGGGGGACCTGCTGGGCCTGGGCGAGGCCCGCCGGGCGCCATGGGGCGGCGCCCGGCGGGCAATGGAAATGCCAGCAGCCCATTGCAAAACTCGAACGCGGGCTGCGAACGGCCTGCCCGCACGAAATCTTCGTTGCGAACCCTCGAAAATGGTCACATTTCCTTCGGTTTCGCGCCTCGATTTCGCGCGGGCATTCTCGTTCTCGCCATCACGCGCCTTTTGCAACGGACTGCTAGGCCCAGGTCATGGCCGACTTCTTCTGGAAGATCAGCACCTGCTTGAGGAAACTCACCGCCTTCGTGAGGCCCTCCATGCCGGACATGAGGCTGTCCTCGTGCTCGATGCTCAAGGGGCCATCGTAACCGACCATGCGCAGGGTCGAGACGAAATCGTTCCACCAGTCGTAGCCGTGGCCGTACCCGCAGGTGCGGAAGATCCAGCTGCGGTTGATTTCGTCGCCGTAGTGCTTCACATCCAGTACGCCGTTGACGCGGGAATTCTGCTCGTACACCTTCGAGTCCTTGGCGTGCACATGGAAGATGACGCCATTGCCGAGATACCGCACCGCCTCGACGGGGTCAATGCCCTGCCAGAAGAAGTGGCTCGGGTCGAAGTTGGCGCCCAGGCTCGTGCCACAGGCCTTGCGAAGCTTCAAGATTGTCTCGGGGTTGTACACAAGGAAGCCGGGGTGCGCCTCGAAGCCGATCTTGACGCCGTTGTCCTTGGCGTACTTCGCCTGCTTCGTCCAATAGGGAATGGCGACCTTGTCCCACTGGTACTCCAGCGTGTCGAGGAAATCCGGCGGCCACGGGCAGGTGACCCAAGAGGGCCGCGTCGCTTTCGGGTCCGAGCCGGGGCAACCGGAAAAGTCATTCACCACGCCCACGCCGAGCAGGCCAGCCAGCTTGATGGTCTTGGTCTGGATCGTTGCGTGGGCCTTGGCGTAGGCCTTGTCCGGGTGCAGGCAATTGCCGTGGCAGCTCAACGCGCTGATGCTCAACTTTTCGCGCTTGAGTTTGTCCAGCAGCTCCGTGCGTGCCTTCTTCGAGGCCAGGAGCCCCTCGAGGTCGATGTGCGGCGCGCCGGGATAGTTGCCCGTGCCGAGCTCGATCGTGTTCAGCTCGAGCGGACGAATGATGTCCAACACTTCATCGAGCGACTTGTCTGGAAACATGGCGGTAAGAAAACCGAGTTTCATGAATACTCCCCCCTTCCGTTGAGGCTGCCTGGATACTCCATCGCGCACGCGCTTTCTGTGCGCACCTTGCCAGTGTAGCCATGGAACACGCGAAAAGCCAAGTATCGTGTGCGAACCCTCAGCGGTCAGCCGTTGCCGTGGGCGTTCTCGTATGCGGCAATCTTCTCCTCGTGCCGAAGCGTCAGGCCGATCTGGTCCCAGCCGTTGATCAGGCGCTCCTTGAGGAAGGGATCCAGCTCGAACGCAATCGTGCCGCCATCCGGCTTCGTGATCGTCTGCGAAGGCAGGTCAATTGTGATCGTGTAGCCCTCGGAGGCGCGCACCGCGTCGAACAGCGCGTCGATCGTTTCCACCGGCAGCACGATGGGCAGCATGCCGTTATTGAAGCAGTTGTTGTAGAAGATGTCCGCGTAAGACGGCGCCAGGATGCTGCGGAACCCATAGTCGTGCAGCGCCCACGGGGCGTGTTCGCGCGAGGAACCACAGCCGAAGTTGTCACGGGTGAGCAGAATCGTCGCGCCCTGGTAGCGCGGCGCGTTCAGCTCGAACTCCCTGTTCGGCGTCTTGCCGTCCTTCTCGTAGCGCCAGTCGAAGAACAGGCCGTCGTCGTAGCCCGTCTTGCCGATGCGCTTGAGGAACTGCTTGGGGATAATCTGGTCGGTATCCACATTCATGGCGTCCAAGGGGGCCACGATGCCTTCCAAAACGGTGAACTTTTCCATTGATTCGCTCCTGAATGCCGCCCTTGCTGAAGAGCGGCGGTTGTCATTTCCAAATTCTGCGAGAGTGCTTACCGCCGGTAGCGGTACCGCATGCTGCTGTCCGCCCCGCCGCCGGCCGTGGTGAGGTCCAGCACAACGCCGATGATGACGAACAAAAGGCCCGGCCCCTGCACCGCGCCAAACTCGTTGATGGCGATGGCATACGCGCAAGTCGTGGCGGGCATGAAGAAGAACCCGAGCAGCGGCCACAGGTGCGTCTCGAATGCCCGCGTGTATTGCATCAACCACATGCCCACCAACAGCAGGCGAGGGAACATGGCGGAAACGACCATCAGACAACATGGCATGGCTAGAGTTTCTCCTCTGTCAGCGCCTCGGCGCGGGCGATCAGCGCGCGCGTCGGCTCGACGGCTGACCGGATCTCATCGGGCTCTACATCGTACATGTCAGAATAGTCGGAGTTCATGCGCGTGTCATACAGCCACTTGTAGATGCGAGCCAATTCGGGCTCAAATCGGCCGGAGTTGCCATAATGTCGCATGAATAGTGCCCGAACCCCTGAGTGCTTTCGCGAATGAAGTTCATCCGTCAATAGCAGGGCAACCACGGCATAAAACGCGGCATAGTACAGGCGATTCGCCGCGCCTCGCCATCGACCCGCATCAATCAGAGACTCAGCATCCAGCATCGCTTCATGCGCACATTCCAAGCGAAATCGGATAAGTGATTCGCGCTCATCCGTCATAGCAGAACCGCCTCGTCGCTTACTTCATCGTAGAAGGGTGAGCCCCGGCTGATGGGTGAATCCCACTGCGACTGGGTGACAAGGAAAACGCTGAGCACTTCCAGAATCTCGTTCTCAAGATCGTAGAGCGCGAATTGTGCCGCCCTGCCCGCCTCCTTCTCGCCGTCCGGCACGATGATCAGGATATCCCAGTCCGACTCCGGGCCGGCGTCACCCCGGGCGCGCGAGCCGTAGAGCATGACGGTCGCCCCGGGGGCGTGCAGCTCCACGGCGGCCTTGATGCGGCGACGGATTTCCTCCGGAGTCATGGCGCGGGCCTCTCCTTACCCCACCGGGGCCGTTTCGGGCGCCTCGTGGAACTGCCACTCGCGGATGTCCACGAAGTGGCCGGTAATCGCCGCGGCGACGGCCATGGCCGGGCTGACCAGGTGCGTGCGGCCGCCCTTGCCCTGGCGTCCCTCGAAGTTGCGGTTCGAGGTCGAGGCGCAGCGATCGCCGGGGTTGAGGCGGTCGTCGTTCATGGCAAGGCACATGGAGCACCCCGCTTCGCGCCACTCGAACCCGGCTTCCTTGAAGATCGCGTCCAGGCCCTCGGCCTCGGCTTGCTGCTTGACCGCCAACGAACCGGGCACGACCATCGCCAACTCAATGCTCGGGTGCACGCTGTAGCCCTGCACCACCTTCGCGGCGGCGCGCAGGTCCTCGATGCGGCCGTTCGTGCAGGAGCCCAAAAACATCTTGTTGATGGTCACCTCGGTCAGTGGCACGCCTTCCTCAAGGCCCATGTACTCCAGCGCCTTGGCCGTCGTTGCGCGCTGATCCTTGTCGGCAATGTCGTTCAACACCGGCGTGCGGCCGGTCACGCCCGTCACCATGCCGGGCGAGGTGCCCCAGGTGACCTGCGGCTCGATCTCCGATGCGTCCAGCTCCACCACGCGGTCGTAGGAGCAGTCTGGGTCCGACGCGAACGAGGCCCAATGCGCCACCAACTCGTCGTGCGACTTGTCTTTCGGCAGGTAGTCGCGCCCACGCAGGTACTCGAAGGTCTTCTCGTCGGGCGAGATCAGGCCGGCGCGCGCGCCACCCTCGATGGTCATATTGCACACCGTCATGCGGCCCTCGATGCTTAAGCTGCGAATGGCCTCGCCCGTGTACTCGATGACATAGCCCGTGCCGCCCGCCGTGCCGATCTTGCCGATGATGGCCAGCACGATGTCCTTCGCCGTCAGCCCTACCGGCAGCACGCCGTTCACGCGCACTTCCATCGTCTTCGACGGCCGCTGCAACAGCGTCTGCGTGGCGAGCACATGCTCCACCTCGCTCGTGCCGATGCCAAAGGCCAAGGCCCCGAAGGCGCCGTGTGTCGAGGTGTGCGAATCGCCGCAGACGATCGTCATGCCCGGCTGCGTGAGGCCCAACTCCGGCCCCATCACATGCACGATGCCATTGCGGCGGTCGTGCATGTCGAAGCAGGCAATGCCGACCTCGGCGCAATTGGCCTTCAAGGTATCCACCTGCTTCTTCGACAGCTCATCGCGAATCGGCAGCGAGCGGTCCGTCGTCGGGATGTTGTGGTCCATCGTGGCGAAGGTCAGCTCCGGGCGGCGCACCTTGCGGCCCGCCAAGCGAAGCCCCTCGAAGGCCTGCGGCGAGGTTACCTCGTGGATGTAGTGCCGATCAATGTAGAGCACAACATCCTGACCCGGCTCCTCGTGCACGACATGGGCGTCCCAGATTTTCTGATAGATATTCTTTGGCATTCGACTTCCTTTCTCAATCGCGGCTACTGGGCCGCGCGATACACCATTACTTCGTATTCAATCGGGGTCATTACCCCGTCGCATTCCTCACAGCCGAGTTTGCCGGTGGCGATCCCGTCAAATTCCCGCTCCCAGTGCCGCTCCGTCACCTGCCCCGGCCAATGATCCGCCAAGGAGACCAGAAACTCATTGCGAAGGAGCGCGTAGCCGTCACCCGTGAAAACGCACTTGATAGCTCCATCCCGCATCATCATGGCCATCGCCGCGATCGTGGGCAATACGCACGCGTGGCCATTAAAATTGCGCGAGTACCGGATGAACGACAACCCGCCCGGCTCCTGCTGCGCCGCCACCACAATCGCCTCCCAATGCTCGGGGGGCGGGTCCGTGTGCACCAGCACCGGCGGCAAATCCGCCGGCTTGAGGGCCGAGTCGCCCGAGCCCCCGGCGCGCTCCACCGCCGCCATGACCGTCAACACCCGCTCGGCGAAGGCCTCGTGCAACTCCGCGCCGAAGTCGACAAAGGGCTCCAGCTTCATGGTATCAAACCCCGCGAGGGCCGCCGCCGCCTTGCGCGGACTCGTCGCCACCAATGCATCAATGGCGTTCAAGCGGGCCTGAGCCTCCTCGCGCAATTCCTCCGGCGATTTCCTGCCACCGAACAGCTTGTCCAACAGGCTCATTGCGTGTGCCCTCCAAGTTCCCGGTACCGGAAGCAGTCCACGGTATGGTCATTCACCATCCCCGTGGCCTGCATGTGCGCGTACACGATCGTCGAGCCCACGAACTTGAAGCCACGCCGCTTCAGATCCTTGCTCAACGCGTCCGACTCCGCCGAGGTCGCCGGTACCTCCTTCATCGTTCGCCACGCATTGATAATAGGGGACCCGCCCACGAACTGCCAGATATAGGCGTCAAACGAGCCGAATTCCTCCTGTACCGCCAAAAATGCCCGCGCATTCACCACGGCCGATTCCACTTTCAGCCGGTTCCGTACGATGCCGGGGTCCAGCAGGATCTTCTCCAGCCGCTTCGGCGTGAATCGGGCCACCTTCTCCGGGTCGAAGTCGGCGAAATTCTTCCGGTATCCCTCGCGCTTGTTCAGGATTGTCGACCAGCTCAGGCCCGCCTGCGCGCCCTCCAGGATGAGAAACTCAAACTGGCGGCGGTCATCATGCACCGGCACGCCCCATTCCAGGTCATGATACTGGATATAGGCGTCGTTGCCCTGCAGGCACCAATCGCATCGTGTCGGAGTGTTCATATGTACTCAGTCCTATGTATGCGCACATATGTATATCACGAGCCCGCTCCGGTGTCAAGCCCTGCGCGCGCGAGCATCGACCAAGTGGGACGACCAGACCACCGTACAAGAGCCGATAATACCCGCCTTTCCATATCCTTGCCAGCCCACCCCGTTTGGGATAGACTGCCCCCGAAGCACGAGGCCGTAGGGGAATCGAGCATATGGAATGCGCCAGCACAGCGGGAATTACCACCGCCATCCGGCCCCACACCCATGATGTGGCCGGTCTCCTGCGTGCCTACCGAAGCCTCGGCGAAGGTTGGACCGCGCCACTCCGGGCCAGCCGCGCCGAAGCGTTGCGCGGAGGTGGGCGACCGTCAGGTCTCCCAAAGCGCCGGGATCGCGGAGTACAACTCCGCAAGACATGGGGTTCCCTGAGTACAACTCGGGGACCAGCGGGAGGTGGGGACCGGCGAGGAGGCTGTAAACTTGCTTAGCTCATTTTGGAATAAGCCGCTGACAGGCTGGTGGGGCAGGCGTATCAGTTTGGCAGTCACGCTGCTCGCATTTGCGTTTTACTTTTGGAATGCGATCGACGAGTTCTACATTCTTGGAAGCTACAAGAATGTGATGTTTATTTTGGCCCTGTGGATGCTGGCCCCAGTGCTGAACCTGATCTGGGGATGGTGGATGACCTTTCAATCGGGTCAGCAGATAAGTGCGCTCTTGGCAATGCTCTATGCGGTGATAGGATTCGTATACGCGATTAATGGTTCCACGAGCGGAAAAATGGGTGCCCAACATATGCACCTCGTCTTGGTGCCGCCAATCTTTGCAATATTCTTGTTGTTCGCGCTTGTGCTCGTCGCGCTTTTTTGGTTGGTGCGCGGGATGGGAACATCGATCCGCAATCGTCGCTTATCGCAAGAGCAGCCACTCGATGTGGCGTAGCCTATGTACCGCGCCACTCCGGGCCAGCCGCGCCGAAGCGTTGCGCGGAGGTGGGCGATCGTCAGGCCTCCACCCCGGCATGGCGAAGCACAGCTTCGCGGAACGGGCGGGTTACCAAGTGCAACTTGGTAACCAGAGAAGAAACCAGAGGGGGTGGCCCCGTTCGGCTGCCTCCGCGTTGCCTATACTCGTCCCCGAGTTGCGCTAGGGGCGCACCTGTATCGCGCAGTTGTTGCGGTTAGGTAAGGAAATGGGCACCAGCTTTTGCTGCGATTAGAAGAGGTATTTGATTGGGAAGTCGACCTGTATATTGCATCCTGAGACGCGCGGCTTTTGCATCGACTTTCGTTGCCCTTCTGCTCGGGGCGGCGTTGAATGCAGGGCTGTATGTTTATATGATGCTCGTAGCTCTAAGCGTTGAAGGTTGGGAAAGCCCCCAGGTGATGGCTTTGGTATTTTTTGTGCACATTCTTGGGTTTGGAGCTCTTTTAGTATCTCTTGTCGTCTATCAATTCTGGCTCTACATGCGAACAATCGGCTGGCCCCGTGAAAGCCCTGATACTGATTCGGTGGAGCAAACTCGACTATACAGAGATGCGATGTGCACTGACACATCCAAGTCGACCCGGCCAAGGAGTATGATTGATTATGCCAATGCTCACGGGATGTTTACAGTATATTCAATGGCGTCAGACAAAGAGGCCAAGAGTGTGGCGCTTCCGCTAAGCTTGGTTTGTGCAGCACTAGATTCCAAGCGGCCAGACTTGCAAGATGCCGGAGCGTTTCTCCCCGTCAATCGTCCTACTGAAACCGTTACTCTTAACCTACTTTGGCCGCAGCATGCTCTATGGACAGGAATGTGGGCTGGTTTGATCTGTATGCTGGCAGCCTTTCTTGGCTCTCTGGAGCCATGGAAGATCAGTAGCTACGAATTTTCCACCGCCGATTCAACTGCAATTGCTGGGAACTATTTCCCCGTTGCAATCGCATGCGCAATAATCATCTGCGCGGCATTCGCTATCCACGCCTTGACTTCCATTAGAACAACCATTTCGTTGCTCCCCGACAAAGCGAGAGTAACATGCAAATCTGGTGCATTCTATTCCAAAACGGGCGTGATTGAGTCAATTCAAGTCCATGACAACACGCTATCATTGCGACTAGGCGAGTCCCACCGCAAGAAAGCAACATTATCTTTGAATGATGGCGAGCATTCATTGCCCCTTGCTATTGTCTTTCTGCTATTAATCAGCCGCTATCCGGAGCTGTCAGTAGGATGTATCGAGTCGAGCGCATGACACACACCATCACAGCGGGAGGTGGGGGCGAGCGGGTTGCCAAGTGCAACTTGGTAACCAGAGAAGAAACCAGAGAGGGGCGGCACCGTTTGGCTGCCTCCGCTTTGCCGCAAGGCCCTTGAATCGGACGCTGGCGCGGCGTTGACCGCGCCCTACAGCCCGCGGACCTCCCCCTGATATACTTCCGCCTTTCACGCCGCAGCCACGAGGGTTTTCCGCATGCGCATTCTCGTTACCGGGGGAGCCGGGTACATTGGGTGTCGTTTGGTTCCGCTCTTGCTCGATGCCGGGCACGCGGTGCGTCTGTTCGATCGGTTCTGCTTCGGCGAGGAGCCCATCGCGGCCTTTCAAGAGCGTTGCGAGGTGGTTCGGGGCGACATCCGGCGCCAGCAGGAGGTACCGGACCTGCTCAACGGGATTGATGCCGTCGTGCACCTCGCGGGGCTCGTGAACGACCCCTCCTGCCTCATCAATGCGGAGATGGCGCACGATGTGAATGTGGACAGCACGCGCGAGCTGGCGCATCGCGCGAGCGGACACGGGGTCAAGCGTTTTGTGCTCGTGTCGACGCTGGGCGTCTACGGCCAGGGCGTGTTCGATGTTCTGGACGAGGCATCCTCGACCAACCCCGTGAGCGTGTACGCGGGCACCATGCTGGAGGCGGAGCAAGCCTTGTTGGAGACCCGTGGCGGGGACTTTGAGCCCGTCGTGGCGCGCATCGGCTCCCTTTTCGGCTGGTCGCCCCGGATGCGCTTCGACCTCGGCCTGAACCACATGGTGGCGACGGCCCGGAAAGAGGGCTTCGTGAATATCTACGGCGGCGGCGAGCAGTGGCGCTCGTTTCTGCATGTACTGGATGCCTGCGAGGCCATTCGCACGCTGCTTGAGGCGCCGGCGGAAAAGGCCTCCGGCGAGATTTTTAATATTGGCTCCGAGGCGGGCAACCGCCGCATCGGGGAGCTGGCGGAGCATGTGGCCAAGAGCCTGGGCGATTTGCCGGTCAAGCGCGCGCCGGGCGATGCCGACATGCGCACCTTCCGCGCGACTTACGCGAAGGCCGAGAAGGTGTTGGGCATCCGCTGCGAGCGCACGATTGACGACGGCATCACCGAGATTCGCGATGGCCTGACCTCGCTGGACGGCGATCCCTTTGATGACCGCTTTCTCAACGCGCCGCGCATGCGACATCTGCTCGATACTCCCGTTGATCAAGGCGGGGAGCCCGCCGTGCCGCGCTTCATTCCCCTCTACAAGCCCACGCTGGATGTGGAGGAGGAAAACGCGGTGCTCGATGCATTGCGGGGCGGCTGGCTGACTTCCGGGCCAAAACTTAAGCAATTCGAGGCGGATTTCGCGAAGGTTGTGCATGCGCCGCATGTGATCGGCACGATTTCGTGCACGGCTGCGCTGCATTTGTGCCTTGTGCATTTCGGGGTCGGGCCGGGCGACGAAGTCATCACCAGCCCGATCACCTGGGCGTCGACCGGCAACACCGTGGCCCACATGGGCGCGAAACTCGTCCTGGCCGATGTGCTGCCCGGCACCCTCAACATTGATCCCGCGGATGTCGCGCGCAAAATCACGCCGCGCACGAAGGCCATCATGCCGGTGCATCTTGCCGGGCAACCGTGCGACCTCGAGGCGATTTACGCCCTCGGACGGGAGCACGGCATCCCCGTGGTGGAAGACGCCGCCCATGCCCTCGGGGCCTCGTACAAGGGCACGCCCATCGGCGGGTGCGGGGATTTCGCCTGCTTCAGTTTCTACGCGATCAAGAACATCACCACGATGGAGGGGGGCGTCGTCTGCTGCCGGGACGAGGAAGCCGCGCGTCACATACGGCTGCTCGCGACGAACGGCATGTCCGCCACGGCCTGGGATCGATACGGCCGCAGTGCCGCCCCCGCGCCGCCGGTCGTGGTGGAACCGGGCTACAAATACCTGATGGGCAATGTCAGCGCGGCGATGGGCATTGTGCAGTTGAAGAAACTCAACGAGTTTCAGGCTGCACGGCAACGGCTGGCCCGTCTGTACGAGGTGGCACTTCGCGACATCGAGGAAATCGAGGTGCCCGAGCAGATCGAGGGCATCGAGCATGCATGGCACCTCATCATCATCAAGTTGCGCCTGGACCAGTTGAGGAAGACGCGCGATGAGATCGCTGCGGATCTGCGCAAGGAAAATGTCGGCACGAGCGTGCACTTCTTTGGATTGCACCTGCACCCGTATTTTCAGGAGTGGCTCGGCATTCAGCCGGAAGACCTGCCAAACGCCACCAAGATCTCGAACAGCATCCTCAGCCTGCCCCTCTTTCCCCGCATGACCGATCGCGATGTCTATCATGTTGTCGAGGCGCTCAAGAAAGTTCTGCACCACGCCCGCAAGTAGCGCAAACCGGTCTCGCGGGCGTGCGCACGACCAGGGATTTGACGCGGACGCATCATGCTGCTGTTAGCACTCCTCACCACGGCGCTCCTTGCGGGCAGCTGGCTGTTGCGGTCTCGCGGTCTCGACGCGGGACTCGAGGGGGCCGTGTACCGCCTGCTGCTTGGCCTGTTGGTGGTCGTCACCCTGTTGCTGCCGCTCGTCCCCTATTCCTTGAATGTGGCGGGAGGGATCCTCATCGTCGTAGCGGTGGTGGGCATGACGCGCGAGGTGTTTCGGCGCCGGCCCGAATCGCCACGACCCATCCGCATTGCGAGCGCACCCTTGAACGCCCTGGAGACGGCCTGTGCCGTGGCCCTGTTCGCCATGGGGCTGGGCATGCTCATTCGCGCCCTCGCGCCGCCCGTGCACCCCGAGGCCCTCGCCATCCATTTCGCGCTCGCCAAGGACGCCATACTGGAGGGCCGCATCGTCCCCATGGAGCGCCATCCCCTGTCCGACGGCGTTGACCTCGGCCGGGCCACGCGGGCGCTCCTGTACCTCTGGCAATCGGCGATCACTTTGTCCGCCTGGCAAGCCCTGACGGCGCTTACTGCGACCGCGGCCCTCTACGCACTCGTGCTGCGCGTGGCCACGCGGCAGGCGGCCCTGCTCTCGGCAACCGCCTTCGCGGCGATGCCAGCCTGGCTCAACGGCGCACTCACGGGTGGCAACGATCTCCTCGCGGCGGCCTACCTGTTCGCGGCCCTGGCGGCCTTCGAGCGCTGGCGCCAGGAAGGTCAAAGCATCTGCGGCGTGCTTGCCGGCGTCTTGATGGGCGGCGCCTGCGCCACGGGCGCGATCGGCTGGTTGGCCCTTCCGGCATGGCTCGTGCTCCTTCTCATGGGCGGACCGCGCGGGCCCGTGCGCAGCGTGATTCTCGGCTTGACGCCCCTGCTCACCATTGCCGCGGTATGGTGGGCCGTGGCGTCCTCCGTGCCGGGAGAATCGCGCGGGCTGGACGCGATGCGCGTGTGGCTCTCCCTCTCCGGGAGCCCATCGCTCGATTTTCTCGCGACACGATTGGACTCTGCGTCGATGGTGCCGCAAGGCCGGTGGCCCTTCTTCGCCTGGGACGCCTACATGCGCCCGGCATGGTTCGAGGGGCCATGGTTTTCACCCGGTCCGCTGGCGATTGCGCTGGGGCCGCCCGCGATGCTCTGGTGTGGCCGCGACGCCCGCCGCCTTGGCCTGTTCGCAATCGCCATGGGCATTGCGGTCATGATCGCCGTGCCCTCGACCCGGCTCCTGCTTCCCACGAGCGCCATGATGATCGCCGTCGCCGCGGTTGCGGTCGAACGCAGCCCGCGCCTTCGTCGACTGGGCCTAGCCGCATTCGCCGTGGCGATCGCGGGGGGACTCGCCCTGCACGGCCTGACCGCGGCAGACCGCATGCGCGTGGTTGCCGGCCTTGAGAGCCGAGATGCCTTTCGCGCTCGGCATATCCCCGCATCGCCCGCGCTGGCATGGTGCAACACGCATTTCGAGGAAGGCGCGCTCCTTTCGTTTGATCCCCACGCGTTTCTGTTGGAATCCCCAGCCTTCGTGAACTACACCGCGTTATTTTCCCTGCAGGGCGAACCCGCCTGGCGGCAGACGCAATGGCTGGAAGAGCGCAACCTGCGCTATATCGTCTACCCGGAAACGGCGCTGCTGGCCGACGATCGCTTCCGTTCCTCCGGTCTGGCCGCCATCGTGCGGCGCTGGCAGCTCAACTCCAACCGATTCATTCAACGCGCCGTCTTCCATGACGCCGACGGCGGAGTGACCTACATCTACGAGATGCGCGATGTCGACGCGACCTTCTGACATTCACGCGAGTTCAGCGCTTACCGTTGTCATCCCGACCCACAACGGTCGAGAACGCCTCTGCCGTTGCCTGGACTCCCTGCGTGCACAATCGCAACCGCCCTCGGCGATTATCGTGGTGGACGACGCCTCGAGCGACGGCACGGCGGCGGTCATCGCCGAGGTTTTTCCTGAGGTGCGCGTGGTGACACGGGCGTCGAATGGCGGATTCTGCAAGGCCATCAACGAGGGCCTGCGCATGGCCAACACCGAGGCCGTGATGACCCTCAACGATGACATGACCCTCGCGCCGGACGCCTTGGAACGCCTGATGGCGGCGTGGTCGGACGAGGTGGTCGTGGGTCCGCTGATTTTGTTCGACGACGACCCTGGCATTGTCTACGCCGCCGGGGACCGCCTCCTCTCCAACGGACGGCCCGAGAGCATCGGCTTCCGGCAGTCCCTGGAGCATTTCTCATCCGAAGAGCCCATCGCCGGGATCACCGCCGGGGCGGCGATTTACCCGCGCGCACTGCTGGAGCAAATCGGCGGGTTCGATGAGCGCTTCGTGGCGTATTTCGACGATATGGATGTATCCCTTCGCCTGCGTTGGCTCGGCATCGAGCCGGTGCTCGTTCGAGAGGCCATCGCCCGACACGAGGGGGCCGCAAGCATTCAGGGCCGCACTTGGTGGCGCACGCGGCAATGCTCGCGCAATCACGCCATGCTCGTCTTGAAGCACTGGCCATGGCGATTGCTCATACGCAACGCCCCCGGCATCCTTCGCGAGGGCCTCGCGGGCATCCGTCGCACTTTTAATGCCGCCCGGGTGGATCGCGGTAGCGCACGGGCGTTGGTATGCGTGCTTGGGGTGATGGGGGAGTGGTGCTGGCTGCTGCCGTGTGCCCTGATCGCCCGCCACCGCATCGCAAGGAAAGTATCGGCCGGTACCTTCGAGTCGTGGTTGACGCCGCAGGACAGGAAGCCATGAGTCCAATCGTTTCCGAGCCCCCGATCGAGGTCACCGTCGCGATTCCCGTACGCAACGGCGGGGAGTTGCTCGTCCGCGCGCTGGATGCCATCGCCTCGCAATCGACCCCGCGCCGATACGAGGTCATCGCGCTCGACTCCGGTTCGACCGACGGTTCCCTCGAGGCCTTGCATGCCCACGGCGTTCGGGTGATCGAGATTCCCACCGCTTCGTTCGACTGGGGCCGCGCGCGCGAGCGGTTATTCGAGGAGGCCCGGGGGGAATTTGTGGTGCACCTCTCGCAGGATGCCGTGCCCGCTGGGCCGGATTGGCTCGAGAATATCCTCGCGCCATTCGAGGATGCGCAGGTGGCCGTGAGTTGCGGCAGCAGCATCCCGGATCCCGAGCGCGCCTTCCCGCAGTTCCAGTGGGAGCGCAACGGCTACCACTACTTCACGCGCGAGATCACCAAGTACCGGGAGAAGTACGGCCGGGGCCTCTCGTTCGCCAATACCGCCGTGCGGCGCTCGGTGTGGGAGGAGGTCCGCATCGACCCGCAGGCCACCGGCGAGGACTTTCAATTCCAGACCAAGCTCCACGGCACCGCGTGGCGCATTGCCTTTCCGGATGACGCCCCGGCGCTCCATCACCACAATTACACCGTGCAGGCCGTCTACCGCCGTTGCCGGAACGAGGGTCTCGCACTGCGGGGAATGGGGTGCGCCTACCACGAGGGCGACCTCGTGGCGGATCTCCTCAGCGTTCCGAAAAATCTCCAATGGCTCCGGGAAATGCGCCGGGGTTCCCTGCGCAATGCCGCGGAATGGCTCTACCCTTTCCTGCGGCCCATTGCCGTGTACCATGGCAGCCGGTTCGCCCGGAAGTATGTGTGGTATTGAGTCCGCGAACGAGCCCGGCCCGGCGTGCTACCATCCAAGGGACGAAACGAGAGGATTCCATGGCAGAAATCAACGACATTATCGCGGATGTGCGCGCGCTCCTGAATCAATCGCCGCAGGCACGGCGCGGCAAGCTCATGGTCTCACCGGAGTTTGCAGCATGGCTGGAACAGGCCCCGGCCAGCGATTCCATGCCAACCTCGCCATCCGTGGCTGCGCCAGTGGCCGATGTGCCGGCTGCCGCCGCAGACTCGAGTGATCGCGAGGCCAAGTTGGCCGCCTTGGCGCAGGAAGTGGCCGCGTGCACGAAATGCGGGCTCTGCGAGTCACGCAAGCAGACCGTCTTTTCCGACGGCTCCCCCTTCGCCGAGGTCGTCTTCGTGGGCGAGGCCCCCGGGGCGGACGAGGACGCCCAGGGTGTGCCCTTTGTCGGCCGTGCCGGGCAGTTGCTGACCCGCATCATCGAACGGGTGATGGGCATGAAGCGGGAAGAGGTCTATATCTGCAATGTGCTCAAGTGCCGCCCGCCGGGCAATCGGGATCCGGAGGCATCCGAGATGACCGCTTGCCTGCCCCATCTGTCACGGCAATTGGCCCTCGTGCGGCCAAAGGCCATCGTGGCGCTGGGCCGTCACGCCGCCAGGGCGCTGCTCGACACGGACGACTCCATCGCGCGCTTGCGCGGCCGGTGGCATTTCTACGAGGGCATCCCCGTGCGGGTGACCTACCACCCGGCCTATATCCTGCGCTGCGAGGGCGAGGAGAAGGAGCGTACGGAGAAGGCCAAGGTCAAGGCCGACATCGACGAAGTCATGCGCGTCTTGTCGGGCGAAATAGCGCCGGCGTCCGATGGCCACGCCTCCCAATCCTGAAAACCCCGCCATGAGCGCCCGATTGCCGCGAGTGGAGTCGAAGCCCTCCCGGTTGCGGTCATGGGCGAACAGTCTCGTCGGGCGCATCCTGCTGCTGTGCGCGATATTGCTGCTGTGCCTCCTGGGCTCGCTCTATGTCCTCACGCAGTACTACTTCAGTCAAGTCATCCTCGAGATGGAATCCACGGCCGCCGAAATCGCCGAGTCCATCGCCTTTGACCTCGAAGAGGCCGACCTCGACAGCGATCCCGAGATGCTCTCCCGTCTGGAGCAGAGCTTTCGCGGGGCCTTCCCGGAAGAGGTGACCTTGGACCTGCGGCGCATCGAAATGGCGGACGAGTCCCCCCGCGCCGTGCATATTGATGAGCACGACCGCATCTCCGTGCCCGTTGCGGGGGAGGCAGACGCCCCCGGCGCATCTGTGTCGTTCGAGTCGCGCGAGGGACTGGGGATCGTGCGTATCGCCCGGTACCCGATTCTCGTGGGAAGTGACACCGTTTTACTGACGATGAGCGTGGAACTTACGCCGCAGACCGAGATTGTCCGCGCGTTTCGCAACCGATACCTGCGGGTGCTGACGCTGGCCTTCCTAGTCACGCTCGGCCTGATGGTGTACCTGATCGTGCGCACGCTCAAGCCCTTGAGCGGCCTGTCGCGCTCGTTCGCGGCCATCAGCGAGGGGAAGATGGAAGAGGTGCAATCCGGTCACACTTCCACCGAGATTCGTGCGCTGGAGGAGACTTTTAATGGGATGGTCAAGGCCTTGCGCGAAAAAGAAACCATGGAGGCCAACCTGCGCCAGGCACAGCGCCTTTCGGCCCTCGGCAACCTGAGCGCGGGCATCGCCCATGATCTGCGTAACCCCCTCAACGCCATCAAGCTGCTGTCCAGCCAGGCGTTGGACACCCTCGAGCGCAGCGGGGATAACGGCCCCACGGCCCGGCAGGTCGCCACGATTCGCCGCGAGGTCGACCGGCTCGAGGGCATTGTGTCGGGGTTTCTGTCCTTGGCGCGCGAGCATGAGCTGAGCCCCGAGCCCTGTCGGCTGGATGCACTCGTCGATGAGGCCATCCGGCTGGTCACGCGGGATGCCGAGGCCCGGGAGGTGCGCCTGTTGCCGGACTTGCGTGCCGGTGACGCCGAGTTGATGCTGGACCGCAAGCAGTGGATGCGGGCCATCCTCAATGTGCTGATTAACGGGCTCGACGCCTGCCCGGCGGGGGGGCGGGTCCGCGTGTTTTCCCGCTGCACGGACACCCACGCCGAGTTGGAAGTGCGCGACGATGGCCCCGGCATGCCGCCCGAAGTGCTCGAGCGGGTCTTCGAGCCCTACTTCACGACCAAGCCAACGGGCACCGGGCTCGGCTTGGCCATCACGCGCGGCGTGGTCGAGGAGCACAATGGGACGGTGACCATCAGCTCGACACCCGGCAGCGGCACGCAGGTGGTCATCACGGTACCGCTGGTGCATGCGGTAAAATAGGGACATCGGTTGCTCTTGGATCACCGTCAGCCGTGCGGGTACACTACCGCGCACACAAGGAAATCCGGGCGGCGCATTCTAAATCGAGGTAGTCACAACCATGCCGCGCGTTGTCTCGCTCGTCCCACAGTTCACGGAAATCATCTGCACGCTTGGATACGCCGAACAGCTGGTCGCCCGGTCGCACGCGTGCGACTACCCGGCGGCGGTGCTGGCCGTGCCATCCTGCACGGAACCCAAGGCAGCCCTGCCCGGTATCGGGTACAGCCTGGGCGACCGCCTCAAGGCCCTGATTCAAGAGGGGCTCTCCGCGTACCGGGTCGATGCCCAATTGCTCCGGGACCTCCGCCCCGACCTCATCATCACCCGGTTCGACCTCCCCTCCGCGGGCATCGAAGCCGCGGATTTGGAGCAGGCGGTCCAACAATGGTTTGGGCACGATGTGCGCCTCATCAATTTTGACCTCGCCGCCATTTCGGATATCTGGGTGGCGTTTCGAACCTTTGCCGCAGAGCTGGGGCCGGCCGAGGTGGGGGTGCGCCTGGCCATGCAGCTCCAGCAACGCATGGCCGCCATCGTGCGCCAGGCAACCGATTGCTCCCAACGGCCCCGCGCGGCCTGCCTGGCGGGGCTCGACCCCTTGCTGCCCGCTTCGGGATTTATACGCGAGCTGGCCGAGATGGCCGGCGCCAAGGTCGTGCCGGGGGGGCGGTGGACAACCCCCATCCCGATTGACTGGCCCGCCTTGCATCAGGCGGACCCCGATACCATCCTTGTGATGTTGTCGAACATCAGCAAAGAGCACGCCAGGGATGCCATCGCCGTATGGAGCGAGCGCGACGAGTGGCGTTCGCTGCGGGCCGTGCAGGAGGGCGCGGTGGCACTGTGCGACGGCGGGGCGCCGTTCAGCCATCTCGGGCCGCGCGTGGTCAATGCGCTCGAGATCGTCGCGGAGATCATCCATCCCGACGAGTTTCAATTCGGGCATCGCGGCCAATCGTGGGAGCCGTTGTAGGGTATGGCTTTTTCCTGGCTGCAATTGCTGCTCGTGGGCGTTGGGGGAGGTGTTGGCTCCATTGCCCGCTATACCCTGAGCTTCTCGGTCAATCAGGCCGTTGCCGGCGGGCACAGCCCCCTCGGTACCGCCGTGGTCAACATCACCGGCTGCTTTGCCATTGGCCTGCTCGCTGGCCTCACCGAGACCCGCGCCCTGCTCAGCCCCGAGATGCGCCTGCTCGTCCTCACCGGGCTGCTGGGTGGGTTCACCACTTTCTCCACCTTTGAATACGAGACCTTCGCCCTCCTGCGCGATGGGCAGGCCATGCGCGCACTGGCCAATGTCACCGGGCAATTCCTGATTGGCCTCGCCGCCGTCGCCCTGGGGTACGCGCTGGCCCACCTCGGCGCCCGCACGGCATAGAGCCACGCACGGGCTTTGGTACGCCCCGATGGGGCATGCGGCGAATGGATGTGAAATCAAACCCACTTCCTTGACGCAAACCCAGCCGCGCAAGCCCGGTTGCGTTTCCGTGGCGAGGGATCGTAGGGTGTCGGCATGCTTCGAATCGTGGGGTTGTGAACGACAGGCGAGGGGAGACACCTACATGAACCGTGCATACCTGACGACCACCGTGGCCATCGGCGGCGTGCTCGCATTGGCTGCGGGCTGCAGCAAGCCCGATGTGCTTCAAGTGCATTTCCAAGAGGGATTTGAGCGGACCTACGAGATTCGGCAGACCGTCAACAACGAGATGTCCATGCCCATCATCAACGAGGGCATGCGCCAGACGCAAGACTCCAATGTCACCCTTCGGATCGCGGTCGAGGGCGCTGCGGCGGAAGGCCCGGCATCCGTGGGCGTGACGATTGAGAAAGCCCGGACGGGCTTCAAAATGTCCTTCATGGGCGAAACATTGTCTTTCGAGGATGACGATCCGAACAATCCCATTGCCACCGCTACCCAGGCGCTTGTCGGTGAGGAGTATCAAGTCACCGTCGCGCCAGATGGCGACATTGTGCGCGTTGACGGCTACGATGCCCTGCTGGACAAGGTGCTGGCCTCCTTGGGCACGGGCGCCATTTCCCGAGAAGAAGTTGCTGCGTACATGACGGAAATGTGGAACACCGACCAGGAACGGCTGTCGATGCAGAAGTCGGTTTTCCCGAGGTTGCCATTGACGGCGGTGGAGCGTGGCACGACTTGGACTGTGAACTATATGATCACGAATCCCTTTCCCATGGCGATCGAGGATACCTACAAGGTCCTCAATGTCCATGATGATCGCATAACGCTCGATGTCGCCAGCACGCTGTCTCCGCATCCGACCGAAAGTACAATCGATTTCGGCGGGCAGTTCAGCATGAGCATACAAGTCAATGGGGACGGCGAGGGATTTATGGAAATTGATCGGGCAACGGGTTGGATCAACGAGGCCAGCACCACGCTACGCATTCGCGCGGAAGCAGAGATTCAGGGCATGCCGATGGCGCTGCCCGGCGGCATGGGCAAGATTCCGATGACCGCGCGCATCGAGTACCATTCTGAGGCCATCTAGCACCCTGCACGGAGGTTCCCCCCATGGCTGCCAAGAAAATCCTGATGTTGGTCGGTGATTTTGTCGAGGATTACGAGGTGATGGTGCCGTTTCAGGCCCTGCAGATGGTGGGCCACACCGTGCACGCCGTCTGCCCGGAGAAGAAGGCCGGTGACACCGTCCGCACGGCCGTCCATGATTTTGAGGGCGACCAGACCTACTCCGAGAAGCCGGGGCATAATTTCGCCCTCAATGCCTCGTTTGACACGATCAAACCGGCTGATTACGACGCATTGTGCGTTCCCGGTGGCCGTGCGCCGGAGTACATCCGTCTCAATGCCCGCGTGCTGGATATCACGCGTCATTTTGGTGAGACTGGCAAGCCCATCGCCGCCATTTGCCATGGACTGCAGTTGCTTGCCGCGGCGGGTGTCTTGAAGGGAAAGGCCTGCACCGCCTACCCGGCCTGTGCACCGGAGGTCACCGCGGGTGGGGGCAAATTCATCAGCCTTCCGCCAGACGAGGCCCATGTGGACGGCAACCTGGTTTCGGCCCCTGCCTGGCCGGCGCACCCGGCATGGCTTGCGCGCTTTCTGGAGGTGCTGGGCACGAAGATCGAGCCGTGATTTCGGCCCCTTTCGCGAGCCCCCTTAGAACTTGATGCCGCTGCCGGGGAAGGCCGTGATGGCCACGCCGAAGTTGATGTCGAAGCCGGATTGGCGGTCCTCGACGCGGAAAGTCCATGAGACGCAGTCCAGGTTGCGCCGCAGCTCGTAGCGTTGCCGCACGAGGGAGTTCTGCTCGAAATCGTAGCGGTGCTCGAAGGCCACGGACCATTCCTCGCTGATTCGGTATCCCAGCCCGAACAGGACCTCGCGGTTATAGACCTCGTTGCGCGTTTTCGTGTAGGCGTAACCGATACGCCCGTTCCAGGGCGAGTCGTTCTGCTCGTTGTTGTAATACAGCGTCGCCAGAATGCGCTCGAAATCCCCTTCGCTGGCCCCATAGCGCGCGAGGAGTTCTTCGTCCAGCGGGCCAAGAAAGCGCTGAAGCACCCGTTCGTAGAAGCGGATGCTCAATTGCTCGCGTACGAATGGCCCGTCGAAATTGATGCGGTCGCTTTCCTGGTGGCGTTGGGCAACCATCTGCACGCCCCACCACGGCCGGGGCCGCACATCCATCTCCAGCTCGACATCCGAGGTGTTTCGCAATTCGTTGGTGATATCCACGCCGTGGTAGAGGCTCAGGCGGCCCACGGGCCACACCTCGCCGGACTCCGCATCCCTCCCAAGCACGATGTTCGTCACGGAGCTTTCCACGCGAGCCCGCTCGCGCACATCGTCCAAGGCGTCGAAGCGTGGCGTCTCCTCATAGCCGAGTGAGGAGGAGGGGCGATACGAGAGGGTCATGCTGGGCAGCACGATGTGCTTGAAGGCGGAGAAGCCCAAGGCGCCGTCGTACACCTTGTGGAAGCGAGTGCTGGCCGTCACGCCAACGAGACCGCTCAGGCGGGCGCTCGATCCCTCCGAATCGCCCCGGGTGGACGAATACCACGAGGCATCCACCTCGGCGAACGGCGTTACGGCGAAGGATTCGGATAGGTCCGGGTCGAAGGTGAGCCGGGCGCGGTTGACGATGCGCGCGGCTTGGTCCCCAAAGGGTTGCCGCTCGTTGTAGCCGGCAACGGAATCAAACGAGAAGTAGAGGTTGTCGCTCAGCGGCCGTTCGAGGTAGTTGAAGGCCACTTCCGGGAGGCGCTCGGTTTCCGTCACGAAGCCATGGGTCGAGGGGCGCACCGTGGCGGAGAGGATGTAGTCCTCCTCGGTCATGGTCACATTGGCGACCGCGCGCGGCTCGGTGCGGTTGCGGTACATTTCGTTGTAGTAGAAGTCCTTGATGAAATCCGCGTCGGACCACTGCTCCCAGTGCATCATGAGCACGGTGTTGTCGAGCAGCTCCTGCCGGTGGAAAATGTCGAGATGGCCGCGGCCCTCGGTGGTGTACATGGTGCGGAAGTCACCCTCGCCGCGGAAAAGGCGTGCCGTGGGGGTGTTCATGAAGTCATACGCCCCCTCGAGCCCGACGCCGACGCCCTCCTTCTCGGTCGGGTAGATGCGATACCCCAGCTCCACATCGGGCGTGGCATAGAATCGCTGCGAGAAGTTGACATAGTAGCCCGTGCCTGCGTTTCGGCCGCTCTTGAAATCCATGGAGGACATGCGAGACTGCCCGGCCTGCCACGACCACCGCGGGAAGGCGAAGGGGAATCGGAGGCGGCCAACCTCGAGCCGGATGCGCTCGCCCTCGAGCATCTCCCCGGCACTCATCACCAGTTGCTCGAAATGCACCTTGTAATAGTCGTGCTCGCAATCGCAGGTCGTGATCCACGCGTTCTCCGCCGCCATGTCGTTCGGGCCGATGAGCATGATGTGCTCCGCGCCGAAGTAGAAGATGTCCGCCTGGCCGCGCGCGTGGCGTGCCTCGCCCGTCTCGGTTTCAAAGTCATAGGCAAGGTATTCCGCCACCAGCAGCCGGTCTGGCTCGGTCAGCCGGACATTCACGCCCTCGAACGAGCCGCGGCGGATCTGCGTGGCCGACGGCGGCGGGCCATCGCTCTCGAACAGGGCCTGTGTTTCCGGCAATTCGTCCTCTTCGCTTGGCACGACGCGCGGCAATCGGAAAACGAGATCATCCGCCTCCATCGTGGAATCCAACTGCGTCACCACGACATTGCCCTGGGCGTGCAGGATGTCCTCGGTCTCGCCTTCTTCAATCGAGAGGCGATCCATCGAGAAGGTGGTGTCGTCGAGCCAGAGGCGCACATTGCCTTCCAGCACCGTGATATTTTCTTCCACGGTGTAGATGTCATCGGCCTGAAAGTCGTTCGAGGCCGCCAGATCCGGCACTTCAAATCCGCCCGGGCGCAGGGCAATCTCGGGTACCCGCGCGAAACCCTCCGTTATTCCGCCCGGCTCGCGGAGGCCCATTGGCACAGGGCTCGGGCGCCGTGGGCCCGGTGCGGTGGTCTCGTCGTGGGGGCTGGCCTGCGATGGTCGCGGCGGCTGCGGTGAGACGCCATTGCCGTTGCGACTACCATTCTCCGCTTGGGCGCGCCGTTCGCGTGTGACGGGTGCGGTCGCGCGCGCATTTCTATTGCGGTTAGGCGTAAACACTCCGCGCGGGGCGACATTGGGGCTGCTCGCCGATGCCGCGGAGGCCATGTGTACAGGCGGCGGGAAGGCTGTCGTGCGGTTGGCAGGGGCATCCAGCGTGGCTGCATGTCCTGCTGCCAACATCACACACGCCGCCGCGACCCCACGCACGCTTGGCCAGCCTGCCAATGCTCAACTCCCTTGAAGTACGAACCAGAATGCCGCGACCGGCCGATTCCCCGGATTGCCGCGTTCTTCCAACCGGGGCGCGGCCTGTGCCTGCGGGGCCTGCGCCTGCGGGGCTTGCTGCGGTGCTGCAGGCTGAAGCGGCACGATCTCCCGTGCCGGCTGTTCGATGACGCGGCTGCTGCCGGGGGGGGGCAAGTCCGACTCTGTGACCCCGCCGGGCTGCCCGAGCAATGCCGACCCGATAACGATGAGGGCTGTGATGCTATGCATGGCTCGTCTCCTTCATGAACGACTCGACCTGCTCCCATGATGCCACAGCGCCGGCCGCGCCCACACGCGTGACGGTGAGCGCCCCGCAAGCATTCGCAAGACGGGCGCACTCCTCGAGCGGCCAATCCTTCAAGCGGCCGTACAGGAAGCCCGCGCAGGCGGCATCGCCCGCGCCGGTGGTATCGACGGCCTCCACGGCAAAGGCCGGCAGCCGCACGGCATCCGACCCTCGTTTGGCGTAGACGCCGTCCGGCCCGAGCTTGATGAGCGCCGTATCCACGCCATAGGAAAGGTAAAAATCCGCGATGTCCTCGGGGGATTCCTGGCCCGTATACCCCCGCGCCTCCTCCAAGGAGGACATGACGATGTCGAGGTGGGGGAGGGCCGGCTCCAGGTGAGGCAACCACACGCCCGCGCCGTCATAGGCGGTGTCCACCGAGGTCATCACGCCGCTGGCCTTGACCCGCGCCATGACTTCTCCCGCCGCCTCGCCGTCCATGCCCGGGGTGAGCGGCGGACCGCCCCAATGAAAGGCCCGCGCCTTGGCAATGTAGTCGTAGTCCAGCGATTCCGGGGTGATGGCGGCCGTCGTGCCGACATGGTGGAGGATGGCCCGCTCGCCGTCCGATGCCACGAGGACGACCGAGGCCGAGGTGAGATAGTCGTCCGTACGGCGCATGGCCTCGAGCGAAACGCCCTGACTCTTGAGGAAATTGGCGATGTAATCGCCGAAACCATCGTTGCCGAGCTGGCCGATCATGGCCGATTTCAGGCCCAGCCGGGCCAGAACGGATGCCGTCACGCCGGCGAGGCCGCCGACGCTCATCGCCATTTCCGGCACCGTCCACAAGTGACCGCCGGGCGGCGTGGCGTCCACCGGCCGGACCATCACATCGGCGCAAACGACCCCTATGGTGACGACATCGACGCTCACGAGAATTGCCCCCGCAACGGCCGTGAAGCCTTAGTTTCCGTGGAAAAGCGGAGTATAGCACGCAGGGTGGGGGGCTGCAATCGAACGGCGATACGGGGCCTGCGTCATGGTTGTGGGTTTGGATGGAATGGTATTGATTGGCCTACCGCGACTAGGGAGGCACTGCAGAGGCCACTCCATCGACACGGACGGGAAGAGGGAACACGGATTTCATGGATTGCACGGATATTGACAGACACCCGATAGGTCTGCTGCTCTCCATCCGTGTAATCCACGGAAATCCGTGTCGAAATTCGGGAGAATTCGGCCCTCCTTCGCTCGCTGAGCTTCGGCGGGTTGCACCGAGTAATTCCAGGTGCGACTTCGGCGCATTCAGTACCTCCCCGTGTTGTACGGAACCCTCAATGCCTGAGCCAAGTCAAGAAGCGCTCACGCTCGCGTCAAGCCTCCAACCCACGAATCTGACGCAGGCGCGGTGATAGGGCAATCGCCACGGGGGGGGAGAGAAGTGCCTGCATTGACGCCCGTGCCACGGATTGCTAGCATGCGGCGGTATGCTCCGGTCTGGGGCAGCGCTTGCTTTCGCGCACTTTTCGCGCACAACAACGAACCGTGGGAGGATTTTGATGGTGAAATCAAAGTGGATTCTGGCTGCGTCTGTTGCCATTCTGGCCGTTGCAATCGGCACCGTGCAGTGGGAGGGCGTTGACGCCCATGGGCCGGATGACCATGAGGGCTACTATTCTGCCGACATCGATCTCGATACCGCCATGAAGGCGCTCGAGGCGGCCCGCGCCAAGGCGGAGGAGATGGGCGTGCTGATGGATATCGCCATCGTGGATGCCGGCGCGAACCTCAAGGCATTCGCCCGCATGGATGGCGCCTGGATCGGCAGCATCGACATCGCCATGAAGAAGGCCCGCACCGCGCGCTTTTTTGACATGAACACCGGCGTGATCGGTGAGCTCAGCCAGCCCGGCGGCCCGCTCTACAACATTGAGCACTCCAACGGCGGCTTGATCACCTTCCCGGGTGGTGTGCCGCTGCGCAATGCCGCGGGCGATGTGATCGGCGCCATTGGCGTTTCCGGCTCGACGGTCGAGGACGACCACGAGGTGGCGATGGCCGGGGCCGACGCCATCTAGGCAAACGGAATTGCCGGTGGACGGAGTCGGGTTCGGTGGCCGTGATGGCTGCCCCCATTTGGGGTATGCTTTTCCGGTTACCGAGTCCACTTCGTCCACCGGCCTCCGCACTTCCCCACAGGGATGACCCACGCCCCATGAAATGGCGGTTCCACCTCACCCGCATCGCCGGCATCGACATTTATGTCCATGCCACCTTCTTCCTGCTGTTGGCCTTCCTGCTGGTGGCCGCTTATGCTGGGCCGGATGGCGACTGGGGCGCGGTGGTTGGCCGATTCATCTTTGTCGTGCTGCTGTTCGCCATCGTGGTGATGCACGAATACGGCCATGTACTTGCCGCGCGGCGTTACGGCATCGGAACGCGCGACATCGTGCTCTACCCGATCGGCGGCGTGGCCAGCCTCGAACGCATGCCGGACAAGCCCCACCAGGAGTTGATCGTCGCACTCGCCGGCCCGGCGGTGAATGTGGTGCTCGCGGCCATCCTATTCGTCATCAACTACTTTGTGGGCACGACCACCTTCCCCGACATCATGCCCTGGGAGGCGACGGCCCTTGAGCAGCTCATGCTCGTCAATATCTGGCTTTTCGCCTTCAACATGCTCCCCGCATACCCGATGGACGGCGGCCGCGCCTTGCGGGCCCTGTTGGCGATGGTGATGCCGCCCAACCGCGCGACCGCATGGGCCGCCACGATTGGCCAGGGGATGGCCGTGCTCTTCGTGATCGCCGGCGCCTACTTCAACATCTTCCTGAGCATCATCGGCGTGTTCGTCTGGATTGGCGCCGCGCAGGAATCCGCCGCGGCCCGGGTTCGCGCGGCCTTGCAGGGCGTGCGGATTCGACAGGCGATGATCACGCACTTCGAGACGCTCGAAGCGGATGACAGCCTCGGCACGGCCATCGACCACATCCTCGCCGGGTTCCAGCAGGATTTTCCCGTCTTGGAGGGTGGGCGCATCGTGGGGGTACTCACGCGCGCCGATCTGTTCCATGCATTGGCCGAGCAAAGCCGCGAGGCCCGCGTGCGCGAAGTCATGCAGACGGACTTCCGCACCACCACGCCCGACGAGCCCCTCAATCACGCCCTGCCGCGCTTTGATGGCTGCGACTGCCCGACGATGCCCGTGCTCGATGAGCACGGGCATATCGTCGGACTGTTGACCATGGAAAATCTCGGTGAATTCGTCGCGATTCGCGGGGCCCTGGACCAGAATCCGCGCAGAAAACGCTGAACCGTCTCCGGGTGATTACGAGCCGCTGTCCAGCTGGCGCAGCACATCATCGATGGCCGAGCCGCCGGGCTGCTGCACGGGGGCGTCGCTGCCGAACTGAATGAAGATCTCGATCGGCACGACCTCGCGGGCCTGGGCCAAACGCTCCTGCACCACCTGCTGTTGCCGCTGCACCAGCATCTGGTTTTCCAGCGAATCGGACACCCGCTCGTACGACATCAGGCCGGCCTCGTGCACGGCTTCCATGCGAACCACATGCCAGCCCATCTGCGATGAAAACGGCTCCGAAAGCTCATCTTCGCGCAAGGAAAATGCCTGCTCCTCGAAGTCATCCATGAACACGCCCCGGCCCCGCGGCACATTGCGGTAAAGCCCGCCATTCTCACGGGAGTTGAGGTCATCCGAGACCTCCTCGGCCACGGTTGCGAAATCTTCGCCCTCGCTGATGCGCGCGTGGATGGCACGAGCCTCGGCCTCGGCCGCGCCCTCGTTCTCAATGTCATGGCGGATGAGGATGTGCCGGAAGTCCCATGTTTTCGGTGCGTTGAGCCGCCCCTCGTCCTTCATGGACTCGTACAACTCCTGAATTTCTTCCTCCGCGACTTCGATGTCCCCGGTGAGAACCTCATTCAGGCCCTGGATGCGCAGCATCTCACGCGTGCGTTCGCGCATGACCTCCAATGTCAGTCCTTCGCTTCGCAGGAAGTTCTCAAAGACTTCTTCCGAGGGAAAGCGCGAGCGCTCCATCTCGACGAATTCCTCGACTTCCTCGTCGGAAACCTCGACCCCGGCCTCCTTGGCAAGGTGGAGCGCAACGCGATTGTTGATGATCGAGTCCAGCACCATGCGGCGCTGCTGGTTGTTCAACTGCGTGATGCCCTGTTGCTGCGCCTGCGGGTTCGCCAACAAGCGCCGCGTGGTGGCGTTCAAGGCCTGCATGTAGAGGTCTGCCGTGATGGGCTCACCCGCCACGGTGGCCACCACCTCGGGCATGCCACCGGGGGCCGGCGACCCCGCTGGGGGTTCTGCCGGTCCAAACTGGGCCGAGGCCCATGCGCCGGCCGTGAGCATCGCGGCACTCATTGCTATGCGGACAATCGTGTTCTTCAACGAACTTCTCCAGGGATTCGAGTCCCGTTACAGTACTTCCACCCGGCTGCCGGACTCCGCCGACCGGTAAATGGCTTCAATCAATGCGACGGCGCGCCGTCCTTCGCTGCCGTCGATGCGGGGCTTGCGCCCCTCGAGCAGGGCTTGGGCAAAATCCTCGATCTGCCGGCGGTGTCCCTCGTACTTGAGGGCCGCGAGGGGGTCGCCGGCGCCGGAGCCCAACTCGCTCTCCTTGTTCAACGCTGCCTGGATGCCTGCATCTTCCGCACGCTCCTCCTGGAATTGCCAGAATCGAACCTCGCCTTCCTCGATTACCGCGCTGCCGTGCGTGCCGTGAACCTCCACCCGCGCCGGATGCCCCGGCCAAATGGCCGTGCTGCCCTCGATGACGCCCCGGGCGCCACTCTCAAACTCAATGACCGCGCAGGCGAGGTCTTCGACCTCGAGGCCTTCGTGGCCGAGCAGGGCCGTTTCGGCATAGACGGTCTTCGCCTTGCCCATGAACCACAGCAACAGGTCAATCTGGTGCACGCCTTGGTTCATCAGGGCGCCGCCGCCGTCCAACTTGCGCGTGCCGCGCCATTCGCCGCTCTTGTAGTACTCGTCCGAGCGGTACCACTTGATGTACGCATCCCCCAGCACGAGCTTGCCGAAGCGGCCGGCCTTGATGGCCTCGTGCACCGCCTGCGGACCCGCCGCGAAGCGGCTCTGGAAGATGCAGCCCAGCGTGACCCCGGCCTTTTCCGTCGCCGTGATGATGCGGTCGATACGCTCCGAGCTGATCTCCAGCGGCTTCTCCGACAGGATGTGCTTGCCCGCCGCCGCGCAGACCTCGGCCATCTCGGCGCGCAGTCCGCTGGGCACGCACAGGCACACGGCCTGGATGTCCTCGCGGGCGATCATTTCCTGGTAATCGGTGTAGGCCTCGGCGCCGTACTCACTCGCCAATGCCTGTGCGGCGGCCTCGTTGATGTCCGAGACCGCCACGAGCTTTGCCTCGTGCACATCCGCCAGGCTGCGGGCATGAATCGGCCCGATATTGCCGCAACCAATAATCCCGAACCCTATTTCCGCCATATCGTTATCTGCTCCTCGCTCAAAACTTCGAAATAATCCCGCCGCGACTGTGTTTCCTCTTCCGTACATTCTGTGTCGAGGGGTCGGCAACGGGGTACAAGCCAAAAGCGTAACAGATTTCCCGGCGAACTTGCAGCCCCTTCTTGCTCATCACCGCTTTTCTTCGTTAGGGTGGGGCGAGGCGCATGGGGCCAATCGCAGCCATTGTCCAGATGGGGAGAAATGAACATGGCAACGATTTCCACTTTCACCATTCCGCCCCCCTCGGACCGCCCTGCCATGGCGCCCGAGACGGTTCAGGCGCGCTTCGAGGCCGTGCGGGCATTTTCCAACTACCTGGTCGAGCCGCTCGAAATCGAGGACTACGGCCTCCAGTCCATGCCGGAAGCCAGCCCGGCCAAGTGGCATCTGGCCCACACCACCTGGTTTTTCGAGACTTTCGTGCTCAAACACCACGCGCCCGGCTATGAACCCGTGCACCCGGTGTTCGCGTACCTGTTCAACTCCTACTACAACGGCGTCGGGCCCCAGTTCCTGCGCCCGCACCGGGGCTTCCTGTCACGCCCGACCGTGCGCGAGGTGCATGAATACCGCGCACAGGTCGACGAGGCCATGCGCTCCCTGCTCGCGCGCTCGGAGGAGCCCTCGTTGCTCGCCCTGATCGATTTGGGCCTGCATCACGAGCAGCAGCACCAGGAGTTGCTCCTCACGGACCTCAAGCACGGCCTCTCATTGAACCCCCTCTTTCCCGTCTACCGACCCGCGCGGGACGCCGGGAACAACCGCGAAACCGGGATGAACTGGGTTTCATTCGAGGAGGGCTTGCACGAGATCGGCCATGATTCGGCCGCCTTCAGCTACGACAACGAGGGCCCGCGCCACAAGGCCTATCTCCATCCCTTTGCGCTGGCTGATCGGCTCGTGACGAACGCCGAGTACATGGCCTTCATGGACGACGGCGGGTATGAGCGTCCGGATCATTGGCTTTCCGAGGGCTTCGTCACGATGCAGGAGCAAGGCTGGACAGCGCCCCTCTACTGGCACTGGATCGACGGCGCCTGGCAGCACTTTACCCTCGCGGGGCTTCAACCCGTCGACCCGCACGCGCCCGTGTGCCACATCAGTCATTTCGAGGCGGACGCCTACGCCAATTGGGCGGGCCACCGCCTGCCGACCGAGTTCGAGTGGGAAGTCGCGGCAAGGGGCATCCCCATCGCGGGCAATTTCGTCGAGGAAGGGCACTTTCACCCGGTTCCGGCGGGCGAGCCGGACGGGAGGCTTCGGCAACTCTTCGGCGATGCGTGGGAGTGGACCCGCAGCGCCTACCTGCCGTACCCCGGCTACCGTGCCGAGCCCGGCGCACTGGGCGAGTATAACGGCAAATTCATGAGCAACCAGATGGTCTTGCGCGGGGGTTCCTGCGCGACCTCTGTTTCCCATATCCGGGCCAGCTACCGAAACTTCTTTCCCTCGGCAGCACGATGGCAATTCACGGGCATTCGACTAGCGAAGGACTTGTAGACCATGGACACCCTTGACCCCCCTGAACTGCACGACGCAAGCGTCAGCGACGCCACCTTTCTCCAGGATGTCCTGGCGGGGTTGCGCGCTGATCCGAAAACGCTGCCGTGCAAGTATTTTTATGACCAACGCGGTTCCCAATTGTTTGATGAGATTTGTATTCAGCCCGAGTACTACCCCACGCGCACCGAACTGGCCATCATGGAGGTCAATGCCGCCTCGATCGCCGAGTCCCTCGGCGAGGGCGTGTTGCTCATCGAGTTGGGCAGTGGCAGCAGCGTGAAGACGCGCCTGCTCCTCGATCACCTCCGCAACATGGCGGGCTATATCCCCCTTGATATTTCCCTCGAGCACCTCCGGATGACCGCCGAGGCGATTAATCGCGACTACCCCGAGCTGGAAGTGCTGCCGGTATGCGCGGACTATCTCCAGGATTTCTTCGTGCCGGAGCCGGCCAAGCCGGTGCAGCACCGCGTCGTCTACTTCCCCGGGTCCACCATCGGCAACCTGACACCCGGCCTTGCGAATGATTTGCTCGCCCGGGCCGCCCGCCTGTGCGGCTCCAGTGGCTCCATGTTGATTGGCGTTGACCTCAAGAAGGATCGCGCCACGCTCGAGGCCGCCTACAGCGACGCCAACGGCGTCACGGCAGACTTCAACTACAACCTCCTGCATCGCATCAACAACGAGCTTGGCGGCAATTTCGATATCGACGCCTTCCAGCATGAGGCGGTCTACAACGCCGAGCTGGGCCGCGTCGAGTCCCACCTCGTGAGCACCCGGCCGCAGGAAGTCGACATCAACGGGGAGACCTTCGCCTTCGCCGAGGGGGAGTCCATTCACACCGAGAACTCGCACAAATACAGCCTGAACGACTTCGCCGAAATCGCAGGCAAGGCGGGTTTCCGCGTCGCGCATGTCTGGACCGATCCCGCCGACCTGTTCAGCGTGCAGATGCTCGTGCCGGAGGGATAGGCCAGGGCCTCAATCCTGCCGCTTTCTGGCCACGACGAAAAAGCAGTCGCGCAGGCGTGGATTGAGCCGGGCGGCGATGGCGCGCACGAGGCGCTTTGGGGCGCTCACAAGCGGGGCGTGCATGGCGTAGCGTGTCTCGGCGATCACGAAGCGTGGCGAAAGCCATTCCGCCACCTCTTCGGCCGTGTAAAAGACGCTGCAATGCACGATGAAGGCCTTGGACTCGAAAAAGTTGTAGCGGTGAAATTGCGCGAAGGGGTTGCGGCCGAGCAGGGCATCGATGCGGCGGCCGAGCGCGACGGCGTTGGGGGCCTCGACCACGAACAGCCCGCCCGGCTTCACCACGCGGGAAATTTCGTGCATGGCCCAATGCGGGTTGTAAAGGTGCTCGATCACCGAGCAGAAAACTACCAGATCGAAAAAATCATCCTCGTACGGCAGGATTTCCTTGTCGATATCGCAGCGCTCGGCGAGGATGCCGTTCGCCCGAGCCCGCTCGACATCGTCGCCGAGGTCAACGGCGTGAAGCTCCTCGGCGAAGCGCTCGCGCACGACCGCACCGAGGCCGCCGATGTCGCCGCCACCGCCAATGTCGAGGCATCGATGCACCTTGGCGGGCACATGACGGGCGAGCACATCGAGCAGGGTGGCATGGCGCTCGCGGTGAAATTGGCGGTAGGCGTCGCGGGAGTCATCCACGGGCATCGGTCTTCCGTTCAGTAGTGGGTGTTTTGAAGTGGGCGCATCCGATTGGCGCATATGGACAGCGTGATCCGGGCTCTGGCATGATAGCCCAACGGCGTGGGGGGATGCCCGTATGGGCGTCATCCCGGGCGAGTTTGCGCGGAATACGGGCTGTTTTGTCCGCGTTTTGTCGCATGAATACGATAAGAACACATCGCCAACCCCGGGGGTTGCGCGAGAAAAGGAGTACGACCCGATGTCGAATGAATACAGCTTTCGGCCCAACGAATACACCTTGGCGGATCGCGCCTCGACGGACGACCGCGCGGCCTTCATCACCAAGACCTACCTGCACCTGACAGGCGCGGTGATCGGGTATATGGGGCTGCTGACGATCTTCATGATGCTTCCCATCACGCCGATGATTATTCAAACCATTCTGGGGCCGGGGCAATGGACCTGGCTGCTCGTGCTCGGCGGCTACATGGGCATCAGCTACCTCGCCGAGTCCTGGGCAAAGAACCCCACTTCCGTGGGGATGCAGTACGCCGGTCTCGCGCTGTATGTACTCGCATTCGCCATGATCTCGACTTTTCCGGTGTTTATGGCGATTGTGATCGGCGGCGTTGGCCTCGTGGCGCAAGCGGCCATCTTGACGCTCGTGGCCTTCGCGGCCATGACACTCGTGGTGTTCGTCACGCGGATGAACTTCTCGTTCCTTGGGCCCATCTTGGCCGTGGGCGGTCTCGTGGCCCTTGGCACCATCGTCGTTGCGATTCTGTTCGGGTTCAATCTCGGCCTGCTGTTCATCGGCGCGATGCTGGTTTTTGCAACCGGCACGGTGCTGTACCAGACCTCGAATGTACTGCATGAGTTCTACATCGGGCAGCATGTGGCGGCCTCGCTCGCCCTGTTCGCCTCGATCGGCATCCTGTTCTGGTATGTCCTGCAGTTTGTGATGCACTTCACCGGCCGCGACTAGCGGCCCTCGTAGCGTAAAACCCGCCCCGCATTCCCGATTCAATCCGGGGGTGCGGGGCGGTTTCTGTTCGCCCGCTGCCAATCCGCGCCTATACATACGCACTTGAGCGCCCGCGCCGCAGCCGGTACGATTCCCGGGGGAGCCGCCCGCCGCCTCGAGGAATCGCATGCCAACCGAACTCACCGCCGAATCCGTCTCGTTCGCCTATGACGCCGCCGTGCCCGTGCTCGACGGCGTCTCCGTGCGTATTGCCACGGGCGGCATGACGGGCATCGTCGGCCCGAACGGGGCGGGCAAGTCTACCCTGATCAAGATTCTTGCCGGGCAATTGCGCCCGGTGTCCGGTGTGGCGGCCTTGAACGGCGCGCCCCTGGCCTCCTTGCGCGGCGTGGAGCGGGCGCGGCGCGTGGCGTATCTGCCGCAGTCCGTCGAGCCGGTCTTTGCCCTGCGCGTGGTGGAGGCGGTCTCCCTTGGGCGCTATCCCCACATTGGCGGATTGCGCGCGCTTGGGCCTCACGACCACGAGGTGATCACGCGTTGCCTCGCGCAAACGGAGACGGAGTCCCTGCGCGAGCGCATGTTCACGACGCTTTCCGGCGGCGAGCGGCAACGCGTGCTGCTGGCGAGTATTTTGGCGCAGGAACCGGAAATTCTGCTGCTGGATGAGCCGACCTCCTCGCTCGATTTGCACCACCAGCACGAGGTGTTCGCTCTGTTGCGGCGTCTTGCGGGCGAGGGCTACGGCGTCGGGATCGTGACGCATGACCTCAATACCGCCGCGCGTTTCTGCACGGACCTGTGCCTCTTGGGGACCAATGGCCGCGTGTTGGCCTCGGGTCTACCCGAATCGGTGCTGAACGAGGAGAACCTCGGCGAGGCCTATGGGCCCGGCGTGCGGGTCTGTGCGCACCCGCTGACGGGGCAGCCGCTCATCACGATGGCCGACGAGGCAGTCGCATCGTGACGCGTCTGGGACCACGGGGCGGCATCCTCTTCGTGCTTGGCATGACGGTTGTGCTCGTCGTGCTCAGCCTGGCAATCGGGGTGGAGGGTGGCGCATTCGCCGGGGCCTGGCGGGATTGGCGCGCGGGAATCCCGATGGCGGAGTCGGTCAACCTTCAGATTCTCTTCCTGCATCGATTGCCGCGCACGCTGGCGGCCGCCCTCGCAGGCGCGGGACTGGCCGTGGCGGGTTGCGCGTTTCAGGCGCTCTTGCGCAACCCCTTGGCGACCCCCTACACGCTGGGGGTGGCGAGCGCGGGCGCCTTGGGTGCCTGGATCGCGGTGATTCTCGTCGGACGGTATCCCGACGGGCTTGCCGGCCAGATCGAATTCGCGCTGAACGGCGTGGGGCTCTCCCTGCGGCAGTTCGGGGCGTTTCTACTCGCCGCGTTGGACATGGGCTTCATCTACCTGCTTGCCACGCGCCGCGCGCGGATGTCGCCAGCCGTTCTTCTCCTCGCCGGGGTGACGCTGGGCATGATGGCCAACGCCGGTATCGTGCTGATGCGCTATCTCGCGAGCCCGGATCTGCTCGTGTCCATGGAGCGCTGGCTCATGGGCGGCGTCGCGGTGATCGGGTACGACGAGGTCACGCGCCTCGCCATCGGCGTGATACCCTGCGCGCTGGTATTGCTCTACTACGCCGGCCAATACGATCAGATCGGTTTCTCGCCCGAGTTGGCCGCCGGGCGCGGGGTCAATGTGACCAACCTGCAGCGCGGCACCTTCATCTTCGGCTCCTTGATGACCGCGATGATCGTCGCCGAGGTCGGGCCGATTGGTTTTGTTGGGCTGGTCGTGCCGCATGCCGTGCGTGCATGCGTCGGCGCGAACCACCGCGTGTTGATGCCGCTCAGCGTGGTTGCCGGTGCGGGTTTCCTGTGCTTTTGCGACATCGTCACCCGCCTGCTGTTCGTGCAGGAGACGCCTGTCGGCATTGTGTCGTCGTTCATTGGGGTGCCCGTCTTTATTGCGTTGATGCTGCGCCGCGGCTTCACCGACTGGGAGCGATAGCGCGTGCGAATACGAACAGCCGGCATCGATATAGCACTCGTGCTCCTCGTGGCCTTGCTGGCGCTACGGGTAACGGTCAGCACCTTGGATGGCTGGCACGGGCCGGCGCATACGCTTACCAATGAGCTGTATGTGCCCGCGGCGATGTGGGCCAGCGGCCAGGGCTGGATCAATCCACCGTTGAACGAGGTGCCGGGGCTGCGTGAGTTCCTCTATTTCCAGACGGACTCGTTCGCCTTTCAGGGCGAATCCCGCGAGTATTCGACCACGGAGTGGGATGCCTTTCAGCAATACCATGTATATCTCGTCTCATTGATGGGCATATTCTGGCGATTGTTCGGGCTGGAATGGGAAACGGCCAAGCTGACCATCGCGTTCATCCTCGGGCTCTCGGCAATCGGGGTCTACGGCATCTTCCGCATGGTAACCGGGCGCGCGATCGCATTCGTGGGAACGGCGGCCTTCCTGTATCACCCGGCCATCCTCTCGAACCTGTACAACTTGCGTGATTTGAGCAAGGCCCCCTACATCATCGGTGGTGTGCTCGTGCTCGCATGGTTGCTGCGCTCGCCTCGCAATCCACGCGCGTATTTCCTCACCGCCGTGGTGTTCGGCCTGGTGGCGGGCATCGGTATCGGCTTCCGGCGCGACCTCCTGATGGTGTTGCCCGCGGGCATGCTCGCGCTGGCCCTCTGCGAGACGATTCGGGTGCGCGCATGGCAACGCGGCGTGGCCATCGCGCTGATGCTCGCCGTGTTTGCCACCATTTCCTGGCCGGTGATGCAAGCCTTCCAGCGGCACGGCTCTCTCGGCGCGCACGACTCGATCATGGGGTTCGCCGCCGTGCACGACTACACCATGGGCCTCGCCCCGGCCGCCTACGATCGGTTTCCCGTGCGCCGGGATCCGGCCACCTCGAGCTACACGAGCGCTTGGATGAGCGGGTTCCGGCCGGAGTTCGAACGCCCGATGACCTTCGGCGAGCCGGAGAAACGGGCCTTTCTCGTCGCAACGATCAAGGCATTTCCAGCCGATATGCTGATTCGGGGCTACGCGGGGGCCTTGACGATTACCCGTGGCGTGTTCCAGAGTCATTCGGATGCCTCGGGGGTATCGCAGAGCATCGGGGGTACCTGGCAGGACCTGCTCGCGCGTTCCGGACTGCCTTGGGCCGCTGGCGCGCTGATCCTGCTTGGAATCGCAGGCCGACGGCCGCGCACGGCGCTGCTTCTGCTCCTTCTCCTCATCTACTACGGTGGCTACCCCTCGATGCAGTTCGACTCGCGCCATGTGCTGCATCTGCTCTTCGTGCCGCTGCTGATTGTCGGCTGGACCTTGGATGTCGTCATCCGGGCCGGGTGGCGCCGATTCCGAGCCGACGAACCCGATGCAAAAGTTGAGGGCGGAGCGCCTTGGCAACCCCGGAATGCCGCCCTGTTTGCAGCCGCCGGGATCGGGCTTGTCCTCGTGCCGCTGTTCGTAGCGCGCACGGTGCAGATCTACACGGTAGGGGGCATCCGAGATGCCTACGCGAGCGCCGAGACGGCGCCGGTCACGGCCGCCGTGGAGGTCGAGGGCCACTGGACCTTTGTGCGCCCCACGCTCGCCGAGCACTACACTGCCCCGCCGCCACTCCATGCAACCGGGGCTACCCGCCACGGCATGCTCGTGGCCGAGTTCGAGGATCCGCCGCCCGGGGCTTTCCTGTGGGTGCGCTACGAGGCAAGGGAAGGCGGGGGAGACTACAGCCGCACTTTCATACTGGACCCGGACGAAAGCGCGGACGGCGGCCGCATTCGGTTCTATTTCCCCGCATTCTCCATGTATCGCGATCTCTACTGGTTTCGATTTGACCACCTCGCCCTTCCGGAGGAACTCGCCCCAAGTTTTCGTGGGGTGTCCCGCGTCACGAATCCGGAAACGCTGCGCATTCCGCTCACAATGTCGGTCACCGAGGGTCGATTTATCCCGTACCAGCGCTTGCATGGGCTGCGGCCGTACCCATTTCCAAGCCCGGCATCGCAAGCGATTCCAAACGACCCCATTCAGGTAAGAATGGAGGCGCGGCATCGTGTTGACCGCGGGGACCTTGACGGGGCCATCGAAATCGCGCGCGCGGGGCTGTTGGACACCCCCGGCAATCGCGAGCTGCGCATGTCGTTGGCCCTGACGCTCTGGCAGCGGGGCGATATTGCAGAAGCAGGGGAAATCTGGGAGGCAATGATCGAGGATTTCCCGGATGACCCGCTCATTGCGTCGCAATACAACCTCATTTTCGAAGACGAGACGGACCCGGTGCGTCTGTCCTTCTGGCAGGATGCGATAGTGCGCGATCCGGGGAATCCCTACTTCCGCTTCTGGCTTGCCCGCTCGCACGAGTATGCCGGGAACTCGGCCGAGGCTGCGGATCTGTACTTTTCCCTGCTCGATGAGCGGCCCGGCGACTGGACCCTGATACAGTCACTTACACAGTTGCTGCGCAACGAATCGGACTGGGAGGGCCTGTTGCGCGCCGCTTTGCACATCGACCCACCGGTGATGTTCTACCACCATCATTTCTTGTGGCTGGTCATCTCTGAGAGCAATCTCCGCGAGCCCGCCGATATTCGATTGGCGCGTTGGCAGGCCTATACGGCAGCGCACCCGGAACGCCCGGTCGGGTGGTTCATGCATGCCGAGGCCCAAGTCGCTTCCGGAGACATCGCCGGCGCGATCGAGTCGCTTCACGAAGGGTTGCGCACGGTCGGGGATGATTGGCCGCCCCTTCGAATGAACATCGAGAATCGGCTGGAAGAGCTGAAGCGCCACCCGTAGCGCAGCGGCGCTACTCGCTCAAGGCGGAATGCATCCGGCGTGCGGCCTCGCGCACGGAGAGCCGGTCAAGGTCGACCCATTTGTTTCCATTGCGCATCAGGTCGTCATCGATCGCCTCGATGAGCGGCGCCAAGGCATCCACAATGCGTGCATCCAGCGCGGCTCGCGGAGAGAGCAACAAGATGGCGTCATACGGGGGCAGCGCCTGCCGGGGATCGCTCAACACGGTGAGATCGTACGCGGCGATGCGGCCGTCACTCGAGAAGGCGGAGATCACATCCACCTGCCCGGCAACAAGCCCCTCGTACATCAGGGTCGAGTCCAGACTGGTGCGGCTTTGGAACTCCAGTCCATACGCATCGCGCACCGCCGCCCACTCCGGCCGGCTGAAGAACTCATAGTCGCCCGCGACGCGTAGCGACGGGGCTGCGCGCACGAGATCGTCCAACGAGGCGATGCCCCGCTCCCGGGCGTCCTCCCCGCGCATGGCGAAGGCGTAGGCGTTCTCGAATCCGAGGGCGCCGAGGCAAACGGCGCCGCTAGTCTCTTCCAGCCATTCGGACATCAACTCCAACACGGTTTCCGCGTCCTCGACATCATCGCGCTTCATGTGGTTGGCCCAGATCGTGCCCGAATAATCGACATAGCAATCGATTTCTCCCTTGGCCAAGGCCTCAAACACCACCGTTGAGCCCAAGCCCGTGCGAATATCCGGACGGAAGCCGGCGTCTTCCAATCGCAAGGCCATCAACTCGGCCAACACGAACTGCTCCGAGAAGTTCTTGCCGCCGATCACCACCACTGGCCGCTCGTCGCGGTCGAGCGCTCCCAGCATGGAGGGCGTCAGCCCGAGCAACACCACGGCCGCCAGGCCCGCCGCGGCGCCGATGGCCAAGGGCCGGCTGCGCTTCTCGGATGCGCGTTGCAGAAGGCCGATCAGCTGATCCAGCACGATCGCCAGCAGGGCCGCGGCGGCACTTCCCACGAACACCGCCGTGTGGTTCTGCGTCTGCAGACCGCTGAAGATGTAGTTGCCCAGGCAGGTCGCCCCGATCGGCGTGCCCAGCGTGGCCATGCCGACCACCCACACGGTTGCCGTGCGAATCCCCGCGATGATCACCGGCACCGCCAGCGGAAGGCGCACACGAAAGAGGATTTGGTCATTCGTCATGCCGAGACCACGCGCGGCTTCCACGAAATTATCATCGATATCGCGCAGACCGGTCACCGTGTTTCGCAATATCGGCAGCATGCTGTACAGGGTGATGGCGGTGACGGCCGGCCAGAAGCCGAGCCGGGCCATGACGAGAAACATGAAGGCCAGCATCGCCAGGCCCGGGATGGTCTGCAGCACGCTCGCGGTGGTCAGCACGGCCCATTGCACCGTCGGCGTGCGCGAGGCCAGCAGTGCAAGTGGAATGCTCAGGGTGATGCCAGCGGCAATGGCGGACAGGCTGAGGGTCATGTGCGCGCCGCCGTAGAGTGGAAGCAGGGAGAGTTGCTCGAGCAGGTTTTCCATCACCCCGAATCCAAGGCCATGCGCTCGAGCCGATCAGCCTGGTCGCGCGCGGCACACATCAAGGCCCGGACATACTCATGCTTGTCCTCGTGCAAGACCTCGCGCGGCGTGCCGAGTGCGGCAAGGCTGCCCTTCCACATCACGCCGATTCTGTCCGCCAGCAGCAAGGCCTCGAAAATATCGTGCGTCACCATGATCACGGTGAGCCCCAGGCGCTCTTGAATTGACTTGAACTCGGCCTGGAGGTCCGCCCGCGTGATGGGATCAAGCGCGCCGAAGGGCTCGTCCATCAGCATGACCGACGGTTTCGCCGCCAGGGCCCGGGCGAAACCCACGCGCTGTTGCTGGCCTCCGGAGAGCTGTGCAGGGAAGCGATCGCGGTACTCTTCGGCCGGCAGGCCGACCAGCTCAAGCACCTCGTTGACGCGTGCATGGATCGCCTCGGGCTTCCAGCCCAGCAGACGCGGCACCACGGCCACATTGGCCGCCACGCGCATGTGCGGAAAAAGGCCGACGCCCTGAATCGCGTAGCCCATCGAGCGCCGCAGGCGATGGGCTTCCATCTCGAGTACCGGTTGCCCCTCGAGCGTGATCGAGCCGCTCGTGGGCTCGATCAAGCGGTTGATCATCTTCAGCGTGGTCGTCTTGCCGCTGCCGGACTCACCCAGCAGCACCACGAACTCCCCGCGCTCCACCGAGAGTGAAACGGCGTCAACCGCCAGGATCCGGCCGTTGTCGTACGATTTGGATACGGCATCCAATACGATCATGTATACTTCCGCAATTTTGTGCCCAGATGCTGCAAAGTGCCAGCAGGCATCGAACACCGGGCCGGGGGCACGATAACAGGTATCGGCGTCCGTGAGCACGCTGGCCGTCAAGAGGTTGGAACAATGTCTTTCGACTTGCTCACTGTCAATTTGATGAGCCCCCCCGTTCTTTTCTTCTTGCTGGGCATGGGGGCGGTGGCGGTGCGTTCCGATCTGAGCTTTCCAGATGCCATGACCAAGGCCCTGTCGCTCTATCTCCTGTTCGCGATTGGATTCAAGGGCGGCGTGGAACTGGGTAAAGGCGGCATGGACGGATATGTCATCCTGTGCTTGATGGCCGCCCTCTTCATGGCTGCCGCCGTTCCGTTGGCCGCGTACGCCGTGCTCAGGCGGCTCCTGGATGTGCCCAACGCTGCCGCCATGGCGGCCACCTATGGCTCGGTGAGTGCCGTCACCTTTATTACCGCCATCGAATTTTTGACCCAGCGCGGCGTTCCCTTCGGCGGGCACATGATTGCGGCCATGGCGCTCATGGAGTCCCCGGCGATCATTGTGGGGGTCTTACTCTTCCGAATGCAGCATCGTGAAGGGGGGCGTGACATCGGCACGGCGCACCTGGGCATGGGGGCCATCATTCGTGAGGGCTGCTTCAACGGCTCCGTGGTGCTCTTGCTTGGCAGCATGGGTATCGGGGCCCTGGCGAGTGAAAAGGCCGTGATGGACCTGGGGCCCTTCATCAAAGACCTGTTTACCGGCATCCTCTGCCTGTTCCTGCTCGACATGGGCATTACCGCGGCCAAGCGTCTCAACAGCGCATACCAGGCAGGGCCGGCCCTGCTCGCGTTCGGTATTGCCATGCCGTTGGTCAACGCAGGCGTGGGGACATTGATCGCCTATCTGATCGGCATGACGCCGGGCGATGCAATCCTCTTCACGGTGCTGTGCGCCAGCGCTTCCTACATTGCCGTGCCCGCAGCGATGCGCCTGGCCATTCCACAGGCCAGCCCCGGCTTGTACATCACCATGGCGCTCGCCGTGACCTTCCCCTTCAACATTGCCGTGGGCATTCCGCTATTCGCCGTGGTGAACAAGTGGCTGCACGGGGTGTGACCCACTACCCCTAGCGTGACACCGGGATCAGCTCGATCTCGAACAGGCGTGGCCAGCGCTTCCCCGTCACGAAGAGGCGGTCATTCGCCGCATCATGCGCAATGCCATTGAGCACATCGTCGCGTCCGAGGTTGGTGCCCGCCGGGAGGAAGTTCTTCAGCTCCCCAAGGTCGATGCGCCCGGTCACCGCGCCCGTGGCCGGGTTGATGATGACGATCTCGTCGGTCATCCAGACATTGGCGTAGACCTCGCCATCGATGAATTCCAGCTCGTTGAGCCGGTTGATGGGCTGAATGCCGTCGAAAACCGGCACCTGCCCAAGCACTTCGAAGGTTGTTGGGTCCAGAAAGCGCAAAATGTGCGAGCCATCGCTCATGATCAGGCGCGACCCGTCGTGCGTGATGCCCCAGCCCTCGGTATCGTATGAGAATTCCCCGAGAAGGTCGAAGGTGTCGAGGTTGTAGATGAAACCCGTGCGGCTTGTCCATGTAAGCTGCACGAGACAACCTTCAAATAGGGCCAAGCCCTCGCCAAAGTATTGCGAGGGCAGGTTGCGCTGCTGCACCACCGTGCCGGTTTCCAGCTCCACCTTGCGAAGGGAGGATTGCCCACGGATGCCGGTGCTCTCGTACAGGAACCCCTCGTGGAAGAGCAGACCCTGTGTAAACGCCCCTGTGTCGTGCGGAAACTCGTTGACGATGCGGAAGGTGTAATGCTTGACCCCCTCGGGGGTGCTTGTCATGCCGCAGGCCGAACACGCGGATACCAGCAGAACGAGGGCAGGCAACATCAGGAGCCGGGCAATACGGCGATTCATCTCGTGTGGGCTCCCGTTGCGGTTGGGGCGAGCGCGGTTGGGGCGAGCGGGCCGCAGGCGCATGGAACGCACCCGCCGCCGGGCCGTATAATACCACCCACACCGGGGCGTGCCAACCCACGGGCGCCGCACGGGAACAATCGCCCTGTCGCGTCTTGTTTCGCACACACGGGGACAGGGCTGCGGACCCACCCTTCCCCAAAATCAGGTTCCCAAGTTCAGGTTCCACCGAGGGGCATCCATCGCACATGGCCACGACGAACACATCGCATTGCCATATTGACCAGCCGCCCGCGCGGCTGGCCACCGTGCGTGATGACTTCCCCATCTTCCAGCGCACGATGCACGATAAGCCGCTGACTTACCTCGATTCGGCAGCCACTTCGCAGAAGCCGCAGGCGGTCATCGATGCCATCACCCGGTTTTATTCGCACGACTACGGCACCGTGCGCCGTGGCACCTACCTCCTCAGCCAGAATGCCACCGGCGCCTTCGAGGGCGTGCGCGCCCAAGCCGCGAAGTTCTTCAACGCCGCCTCGCCCGAGGAAATCATCTTCGTGCGCGGCACGACCGAGGCCATCAACCTCGTGTCCCAGAGTCTTGCCCGCGGCTTCCTGAAAGAGGGCGACGAGGTCATCCTCAGCGCCATGGAGCACCACGCCAACATCGTGCCGTGGCAACTGGTGCGCGAGCAGATCGGCATCGTGCTCAAGGTCATCCCGATGGACGACCGCGGCGTGCTGCTCATGGATGAATACGACAAGCTTCTCTCGGACCGCACCAAGATCGTCGCGGTGAACCATGTGGCCAACGCACTCGGCACGATCAATCCGGTCAAGGAGATCACGGCCAAGGCCCACGCCGTGGGCGCGCTGGTGATGATCGACGGCGCCCAGAGCGCCCCGCACCTACCGGTTGACCTGCAAGACCTCGACTGCGACTTCTACGCCTGCTCCGGCCACAAGATGCTCGGCCCGACGGGCATCGGCCTGCTCTACGGCAAGCGTGACCTGCTCGAGACGATGCCGCCGTACCAGGGTGGCGGCGAAATGATCGACAAGGTCACCTTCGAGGTGACCACCTACGAGGATCCGCCGCACCGCTTCGAGGCCGGCACGCCGGCCATCGCCGATGTCATTGGACTCGGCGCCGCCATGAACTATCTCGACGGCATCGGCATGGAGACCATCGCCGCGTGGGACCGCGTCCTCGTGGCCTACGCCGAGGAACGGCTTCGGGCCTTCCCCGGCATTCGTATCATCGGCGAGGCGCCGGAGAAATCCGGCCTGGTCGCCTTTGTGCACGAAGAAATGCACCCTTTCGACCTCGGCACCATCCTGGATCGCGCCGGCGTGGCCATTCGGGTCGGGCACCACTGCGCGCAGCCGGTCATGGCCCACTTCGGCGTGACCGCCACCGCACGCGTGTCCTTTAACCTGTACAATCGGCGCGAAGACATCGACCGTTTCATGGACGGCCTCGCGATGGCCGCCGACATGCTTCTGTGAGGACCCATGCCTGACACCCACGCCAACAGCATCGAGTCCAAGCAGCAGGAACTCGTCGCCGAGTTTCAGTCGATGACCGACTGGAAGGATCGTTACCGCACGATCATCCAGATGGGCAAAGCCCTCCCCGATTTTCCCGAGGAGCACCGCATCGACAAGAACAAGGTCAAGGGTTGCCAGAGTCAGGTGTGGTTGCACGCCAACCTCGAGGGCGACCGCGTGCAGTTCGTGGCGGATAGCGACGCCTCCATCGTGCGCGGGTTGATCGCGATTCTGCTGCGCGTTTTCTCTGGCCACACGCCGGACGAGATCATCGAGGCACAACCGCATTTCATCAACGACATCGGCTTATCCGAGAATCTCTCGCAGACCCGTGCGAATGGATTGCAGGCGATGCTCAAACAGATCAAGATCTATGGCATCGCATTCAAGGCGCTGCGCGAACAGATGAGCGCCCGCGACGCGTAGTTCGCAGGGGGGGAAAGCATGCGCTGGATCAAACGAATCGCCTTCGCCGTGGTGGCGCTCCTCGTGCTGCTGGGCATCGGCCTCGCCACCCTGCTCTACTTCCTCACGAGCCGTGTCGAGGGCGACTACTTCGACGCCAATGGCTTCACGATTCACTACACCGTCGATGGCAATGCCACCGGCGAGCCCGTCATCCTCATTCACGGACTTGGCGCCAATATCGACCTCAACTGGCGGCGCCCCGGCACCATTGGCCGACTCGCGCGCGATTTCCATGTCATTTCCTACGATCTGCGGGGTCACGGGCTGAGCGATCGCTCGCACGATGCGGCGGACTACGGGATCGAGTTGGTGCACGATGTCTTCCGCATGATGGACCACGCCGGGCTCGAGTCCGCCCATCTCGTGGGATACTCAATGGGCGGCTTTGTCGCCCTCAAGGCCGCCGCCGAGAATCCGGAGCGCGTGCGCTCGGTATCGGTCGCCGCGGCCGGGTGGCGCGACCCACGCTCCGACGAGCCCCTGCTGAAGCCGTATCGCAGTCCGCAGCATCAGCCACGGCCGATCCAGGAGGCCCGGATCCCGAACGACCCCGATTTTGAGGGCTGGGGCGGCCGCCCGTTCCTCGTGCGTCTCGCCGACCCCTTCCGCGACTATGTCGGGGAGAAAATCGGCGATGAGGGTTCGTTTCGAGCCTGCAAAAGCGATGAAAGCCTCGAGTCGCTGCAGATCACGCAGGAGGAACTCGAGGCGCTCACCACGCCCATCGCCTGCTTCATCGGCGATGACGACGGCCTGCTCTGGTACGCCCACGACTTGCTCGAGGTGCGGCCCGATATCGCGTACTTCGAATACGGCCGCCTCAACCACCTCACCCTCGGCATGGCCGGCCGCTTCCGCCGCGACCTGCACGCATTCCTCCTCGAGAATGCCTCCGGCAACAGCAAGCCCGCCGTCGTCGCCGCGCCTAGCGGCGGATGAGCCGCGGCCAGAGAAACCCCGCGCGTTTCTTGTACGCGGCATAGATTTCGCCGTGGTCATGGAGGAGACGGCGTTCCTCGAGGGTGGTGGCGAGCACGATCCACAGCGTCCACATGGCGGCGAGCAGAAACAGATCGAGCCGCAGCGTGCCGAAGCTCCACAGCATGATCAGCTGACACATCGCGATCGGGTGGCGCACGCGCGTGTATAGAAACGCCTCGCGGAAGGCAGGCACGGGCACGGGCTCTCGCCTGGCCCAACTCACCGTATGGTCCACACCGGACATGTGGTGCGTGCCGATTACCATGGTGCTGGCGACCTGACCGGCGATGCTGAGCACGAACACCGCGCGCATCGCCCACAGCGCGGATTCCGGCGCGTCCAAAAGGGGCGTGGCGAGGGGTTGCCAGAGCAGCGCGGTCAACAGCAGGCCGAGCCCGGAGCCCAGCACATAGAGGGGGCGCTCGAAGTGCGGCGTTACCACGCGGTGCAGGAAGGCCTTGACGGGCCGCTGCGTCCAGATCGAATGTTGCAGGGGGAAGAGCAGCGCGACTCCCGCGTTGGCCAGCATGGGGTAGGGGGTGTCCAGCAGCAACGGGGCAGTCGCGTGCGCACGCGGCCAGACGAGCCAGAAAAACGCCAGCGGCATCAGGTTGGCCGCGGCGTAGAGCAGTGCGATCAGGGCGAAGGCAATCGGCATTCGCATTGGAGCGTGAAATCCCGTTGGTTGTCCGGCCACGGACCTGCCGACCATAATGCCGACCACAATGCGGGCCGGAATCTCGCCAAGTCTGGGGCAAAAGGCGGCCGTAGTCAACGCAAAAAGGAACATGCATGCGCATTCTGATTATGGGTGCCGGGGCCATCGGGTCCATCGTGGGGGGATTCATGGCCCGCGCGGGCCATGCCGTGACCCTCGTCGGCCGCGGGCAGCACATGGCCGCTATCGCAAAAGACGGCCTGCGCGTCACCGGGATCTGGGGCGAGGATTGCATCCGTGGCATGGATACCCGCACCACGCTCGACGGGCGCGACGGTCTTGATACCGGGTGGGACTGCATCATCGTGACCGTCAAGAGTTACGACACCAAGGCGGCCGCCCGGGCAATTGCTCCCCTCGCCGGGCCGAATACGCTCGTCTGCGCCTATCAGAACGGCTTGGGCAATGCCGAGGCCTTGGCAGACGCCGTCGGCTGGGAGCGCGTGGTCGGCGTGCGGGCGATCTACGGTGTGTGGAACCCCGAGCCGGGCCACGCCGAGGTGACCGTCATCGCGCAGCCGACAGCCTTGGGCGTCTATCGCCCCGAAGCCCCCGCCGAGCGCGTGCGCGAACTCGCGGCAGCCATGGACGCAGCGGGGTTGCCAACGGTCTACACCGACTGCATCGCCACGGTGCTGTGGCAGAAGGTTGCCTACAATTGCGCGTTGAACCCATTGTCGGCTTTGCTGGATGTTCCCTACGGCGCCCTGCTCGACACCGAGCACACCCGCGAAATGCTGCAAGCCATTGTGTCCGAGCTGTATGCGGTGGGCAAGGCAATGGGGGTTGACCTCGATCCATCAAGCCCGGATGAATACTATCGCTTACTGGTTGAGGTGCTGATTCCACCCACGGCGGCCCATTTCGCCAGTATGCGCGAGGATTTCCGGCGAGGTCGGCGCACAGAAATTGATGCCATGAACGGGGCCATCTGCGGGTATGGGGCGTTCTTGGGATTGGCGTGTCCGGTAAACCTTACCTTGACCCGTCTCGTGAAGGCCCGCGAGGCCCGATACCTCGCCACCCATGCCGAGAATTGAAGCCCGAATTGCGCCCGAAACCCAAGCTGTGGTATTCCTATGCGGTTCGAGCGCCCTTTCGGCGAAACCCATACGATGCGGAATCTGTCTGATACGGGTTCAAGATTCGTTTGCCATAGAATGGCCATATCCACACCCGATCCTGGTTTGCGGACCACACGCGAGGAATTTTCCATGTTGAAGTATGTTGCCATCGCCTTTGCGGCCCTCCTGATCATCGTCTTGTCGGCGGCCGCCATGGGGTTCATGTATGTGGACGGCCAGTTCGGCATCCGGCAGGCGCCGATGCTCTCGTACATGGAGTACGGCGGTGCGGATGCGGACATCGCGCTTCGCTTTGACCCGAACCAGGCGCGCCAGTTGGTGCTGGACATCGTGACCCAGCAGTTCGGCGAGGAATCGTCGGACTGGTTGACGAATCTCATCGCCGATAGCCTTCCGCATGAGATCGTGTTGATGGCCAGCCCGCGCTACGCCGATCAGATAATCGACCTGACGCTCTATGTGAACGAGCGGCGTGGGGGACCGGTTCTCGCCCGTGAGATGACGAATTTCATCGTGCAGCAGGCGGGAGGGCAGCCGGTGTCCTGGGATCCGCAAGGCGTGCGCCTCGAGCGTCGCGGGGTGTTGGTCCTGAACGGCGAAACGCGTCTGCACAACCAGACCCTTTCCGAGATTGACCGCCGTTGGGGCGACAACCTCCCCTCCGCGCCGCAGGTGATGGACGGGGGCAACCTCATTGAATTGATCGCCGTGAACCGCAAGGGCTCCCTCTACGCACTGGTTTCGGCCCTGGCCATTGCCGATCCCGACAACACGAATGTCGGCGTGGCCTTCGCGCTGGAGGAGGTCAGGCAGCTGGACGGGATGCGGGCCACGGCGAACTTCCTCTCGGATGACTCCATGGCGATCTCGTTGCTGCTCCAGTGCGACCGGACCATCGAGGAGCCGCGCGCGGAATCCATGCGTCTGATGCTGGACCAGGTCGTGGTGCCGCAGTTGATCACGGCCCTGAAAGACGCCTACAACCTCGAGTTGACCGGTGGCTTCACGCGCAGTGGCTACGACCTCGAGGGCGCGTTCACGCTCAAGGGCCTCAAGCCGATCATTGATCAGGCAGTCACGGCGAAGTAGACGGCGCAGGGGGAGAGGCGTCATGCCGCTTCGGTACACCATCGCCGTTGCTCTCTATTGCTTCCTGATCTTCACCGTATCGAGCAATCCCGCGCCGCCGGTGCCGGATCTGCGCTTCGAGCACTCCGATAAGCTGATCCACGCGGCTGCCTTCGGCGTGTTGGCCCTGCTGGTCTCCCTCGGCATGCGCGTCTCGGACCACCTCTACAGCCCGCGCAGGCAATTTTGGGTCCCTGTGCTGTTCGTGGCGGTGTATGGCGGTGTCGACGAGTTCCACCAGTACTTCGTGCCACGCCGCCAATGCGATTTCATGGATTGGCTCGCCGATGTGTCGGGGGCCCTGGCGGTGCAGGTGGTATTGTGCTGGGGCTGGTGGCGTCTGCGGCCGTGGGAAGGTCCACCCGCGTACAGCAAGCTGTAGCAACGCGGAAGCCGTAGCAGCGCGGGGCACGCCCCTCGCCTATGAGAAGGGCTTGTAGATCACCGTCACGCCACCGGGACTCACGAAAAACCGGCGTGCGTCCTCCTCGGGATCAAAACCGACGCGCGTACCCTCGGGTATGCGGATGCCCTTCTCGACGATACAGTAGCGCAGGTGGCAATTCCGCCCGACCTCCGCATCCTGGAAAAGGATCGAATCCTCGACGGTACCGTAGCTGTGCACGCGCACCCCGGGCGACAGGATGCTGCGGTATACCGTGCTGCCGCTGATGATGCACCCTTGGCTCACGATGCTGTCAACCGCGGCGCCGTAGCGTTCCCCGTAGGCCGCGAAACCGAATTTCGCCGGGGGCAACTGGTGCTGGAGGGTGTGGATGGGCCAGTTCTGGTCGTACAGATTGAATTCCGGGTCGATCTGCGTGAGGTCCATGTTCGCCTCGTAATAGGAGTCGATGGTTCCCACATCCCGCCAGTATTGCGCAGTCTTCCGGTTTTCATCCTCAAAGGAGTACGCGAACACCTTGTGCGTATCGATGACCCTCGGAATGATGTCCTTCCCGAAATCGTGGGAGCTTCCCGAGGCCGCATCCTCCTCGCACAGCTGCGTGAGCACCTCCTTCTTGAAGAGATAAACCCCCATGGAGGCCAATGCTTCGCCGGGATGGCCGCTCAATCCCTTTGGATTTTCCGGCTTCTCCTGAAAATCCACCACACGGTTGCTCTCGTCAACTTCCAGCACACCGAAACGGTTTGCATGACTCACCGGCACCATGATGGCCCCGATGGTGAGATCGGCCCCGGATTGCTCATGAAAATCGATCATTTTGCTGTAGTTCATCTTGTAAATATGGTCACTGGATAGAATAAGCACCAAGCGCGGGTCGTGCATATTAATCGAGAAGATATTCTGATAAATGGCGTCCGCTGTACCGAGGTACCAATTCTCGCTCACCCGCATCTGCGGCGGCACGACCTCGATAAACTCACCCATTTCCGGCCGCGTGACATTCCATGCAAGGCGAATATGGCGCGCCAATGAGAGGGATTTGTACTGCACCAGCACCAGAATTTTGCGCAAGCCGCTGTTGACGGCGTTGGACATGGTGAAATCGATGAGGCGATAAATGCCACCGAAATGAACGGAAGGCTTGGCTCGATTGCGCGTAAGGGGGAAGAGGCGGGCGCCTTCACCACCGGCGAGGACGATGGTGAGTACATCGGATTGGACTTGTGCTTCCACGGCCTGACGCCTCCCGAGGGCGGGTGCCTTTCCCGGCAATGGCCTGCACGCGCCCACATGCGGGCAGGCCTCGGCTGAATTGTACCATATGAATGTATATGGCTGCCGGGGCTACTCGGAGCCGAAAAGCGACCCCAGGCGTCCAAGAAACGCATCGAAATCGGATTGATGGGTGCGGTAAAGCACGGCGGTGTACCGCACGCAATAGAACACCATCGCGCCGAAGATCCAGATGCCGGCGATGACGGTCAGCCCCGTTTGCATGGGCTTATTCATCGCGCCGGCCCTCCTCCAGTCGCTTGACGGACAGGGCGAGCAGGGCGACCTCTTGTGCCAGCGCGCGATTGCGCTCAACCAGCCGGGAGATGACGACGCTGAACACCAGCACGATGAACAGCGTGAACACGAAGTAGACCAAGAAAATGACGGTGAGGTATTGAAGGCGGAAGGCATCGGCAAACGCGCTGATGATGCCGGGGAAGAGGCCGACGACGAGCCCGGCCACGGCGGCGCCAAGCCAGAGCAGGGCGTAGCGTTCCTTGAGGAGCCCGCGGCGGACCAGTTCAAACACGGCCCCAAGCACGACGAGACTCACCACGAACAGGGCGAGGCGGTGTTGCCACAGGATATCCTCGGAAAATGGCATCACGGCTGCGTCTCCGGGTTTTTGCGGTACGAGCGGAACAGGTCCACGAAAATCGCCAGGGCCACCTTCACGATGTAGTACGCGGCGTGCGGCGGCTTGATCGAGGTCTCGCCCCCCTGCCGGGGGGCCATCGTAACCGGCACCTCGCCCGCCTTCAAATCCTGCATGTGCAACAGCACGAGCGATTCCGCCTCCGGGTAGTCATCGGGGTAGTAATGCGCGAAATTGGCGATCACCCTGCGGTTGGCCGCCCGAAACCCGCTCGTGGTGTCCGTAATGCCGCCGCCGATGAACCCGTTAATCAGGCGCGAGAGGAGTGACTTGCCCACGCGGCGGCTGAACGACGGTTGGTAGCCCGTGTCCGCCACATACCGCGAGCCGATGACCAGATCGAGGTTGCCCTCGCGCATTTTCTCCACCAGCCGCTGGATTTCATTCGCGGGGTGCTGACCATCCGCATCGCACTGAATCGCAATGTCGTACCCGTGGCGCTGGGCGTACTTGTATCCAGTCTGCATCGCCCCGCCAATCCCCACATTGAAGGGCATGCGCACGAGAATCGTGTCGCCCCGCGCCTCCACGATAGCGGCCGTCCGGTCGGTCGAGCCGTCATCCACGACGAGGGTGTCGTATCCGGGGTTCTCGGCATGAATCGTGTCCAGCACCGCGCCGATGGTCGCCTCCTCGTTCAACGCGGGGATGATAATCAAGACGCGCTCGCTCATCGCGTCGCCCTCGCCTGCAGGGGAATCTGCACCACACCGCGCAGCATGCCCGCCGCGCGTGCCGCATCCCGCAGCATGATGATGCCCAGGCAGCGGTACGCACCGAGCAGGGGCGAGCGTGCCGCCACGCGTTGGGCCCAAGGCAGGCGCAAAATACCCAGCGCCATGGCGTCTGCAAGCGCGGCGATTGAGCAGACCATGGCGGCGAGTGGGGGAAAGCCCAGCAACAGGCTCACCGGGGCGAGCGCCAGCGTCGCCACCGCGCCGACAACCAGCACAGGGGCGATCATGTCTGCCGGGCCCGCGTACCGGTCTCCGCGGGCGCGGCGCGGGTGCTTGGCATAGAGGTGCACGCGCCAATAACCGTGCCGGGCCTGCGTGCGCAGATAGGCGCCGAGCCGCTCGGGGTGGTGATGCGCGACGACGGCATCGGGCGCGTAGGCAAAGGTGGCGCCGATGTCCTGAAGCCGATAGGCCAAATCGTTGTCCTCCCCGGAGGCCTGCGTGAAGCGTTCATCGAAGCCGCCCACCTCATCGAAGGCTTCGCGGCGCACGGCAAAGTTGAACGAGCCGAGAAAGTCCGTGCCGTGGCGGAATCCCTCGTGCCGCAGGGCGATTTCCTCCTGCACGAACACGGCCAAGGGGGCGTTGTCATTCGCGATGGCATACGCGCCGCCCACGGCCGCGGCGCCGTTTTGCTCCATTGCCCGCATCAATTGCTCGATCCAGTCGCGCCGGGGTATGCAGTCGCTATCCGTGAATGCCAGAATCTCACCATCTCCCTCGCGCGCGCCCCGGTTTCGGGCCGCGGCGGGCCCGGCATTCGCCTGCGCGATGCACCGCACCCCGCGCTTCTCCACGATGGCCGCCGTCGCGTCCGCCGAGCCGTCATCCACCACGAGCACCTCGACCGGCGCATACGATTGATTCTGGCACGCCGCGACGCATGCATCGATGGTATTCTCTGCATTCCACGCCGGCACGATGATGGTCACCCGTGGCTTCATGCTGTTCCTCATGCCGCGTTGTTGAAGGCCGCCCCATGGTACCGCCTGACGCCGGGCGAATCCACGATAATGTTGCCGAAATGGATGCCAGAGTTGGCACCCCGCCGCGCAGACTGGTAGATTCGCGGTGGGGAATGATTTCCCGGGGGAACGATTTACCGCATGTACGCCAACTTCACCCGCTCGCGCGCCTCGGTGCAACGACTCGCGCAGTCCGTCACCGCCCGCCAGGCCGCGCTCGTGGCCGGGGCGAACGGCACTTCCGCGGCGTTGCGCCTGGCTGTTGTTCTACTGCTCGCGGGCATGATGAGCGAGGCGGAGTACGGCTACCTCGGTATTTTCATCGCCCTGCTCGATACGGCCTCGATCGTCTGTGAGAGCGGCTTGCACCCCGCGCTTGTGCGCTTCTTCTCCGGCAAGAGCGGCGGCCGCGCCGCGCTCGTGCGGCGTGCATTGCTCATCAAGCTCGGGCTCGTGGCCCTTTGCGTGGGCGGCGCGCTGCTCGGGTACGGCATCTTCCTCGCCCGCCTGGACATCCCCGGCGACTACGCGTGGATGTACCCGGCCGCCGTGGGCGCCGGCATCCTGCTCTCGTTCCACATGTTCGGCATGGCGATGCTCCAGGCCCTGCAGCGCTTCGGGCTGTATGCCACGCTGTCCGTTTCCATCAACGCCGTGCGACTGGTCGTCCTTGGTGCGCTCATCGCGCTGGGCACGCCGAGTTTCGAGCTGTTGGCGGGTCTATTTTTTGCCACGCCTGCCGTTGGTGCGCTGCTCGGGCTGCTCCTCGTGTCGGCCGCATGGAAGCGGCCCGCATCGGTGGATTCCGAGCCTGGTCCGGGCCTGCGCGGCCTCTTCGCCTTCATGGCGCCCCTGGCCATCGTGCAATGGCTGGTGATTGCGGTCGAACGAGGCGATATCTGGTTGCTGCAAGCGCTTACCGCGCCCGAGGAGACGGCGAGTCTCGTACTCGCCAAGCAGGCCGCTCTGATTTTTCCGATCATGGCGCAGGCCCTGTTTACGGTACTCCTGCCGAAGGTGGCGGCGATCGAGGACCGCGACGCGCTGCGTGCATACCGCCGCCGCGTGATTCGTCTCGCGCCAGTGTTCGCCGCCCTTGGCGTCGTCGCGATGTTCGCGGCGCCCCCAGTCCTTCAGTGGCTGCTCGGGGGCCGGTACGCCGCCGCGATGCCGGTACTGATGGTGCTCTACTTTGCCTACGGCTTCAGCCTGATTCAGAACCCCCTGAGCCTCGTCTTCTACGCGCTGGACCGGGTCCACCACATTACGCTGATGCACGCTCTGCAGGTGCCGCTCTTTTTTGGCAGTTGCATCGTGCTTATACCCAATTTCGGGGCGATGGGGGCGGCGGTGTCCTATCTCGTGATACGCTTGTTCGCGGTGTTGTACATGCTGGTCTTTACCGCGCGCGCCTTGCGCGACTCACCGCCCAACGCGGAGTTCAATCAACCCTGATGCGATTTTCCGCGACTCGTCCTCAATCCGTTTTACCGCTCGCCATTGGATTCGGATTCATGGTGCTGCTGTTCCTGTTGGTGGACGGCCTCTCGTACTATGCACCCAATCGCCTCGCGGCGGCCGTTACCATGGGGGGCGCGGCGGCACTATTGATCACGGCCTTCGTCCACATTCGCACGGCGCTCATGGTGTTCATCGTCTGGCTGGTCCTCTCCGACGATATCTCCCGCCGTGCGCCCATCGAGGGCGACGCAGGGCTCGTCTCGCTGTTGACCCTGCCCGTAGCGGGCGTCGCCATGGTCAACCTCCTCGCGCTGGGTCTGGTTGCCATTGCCGTGTTTGTGGCGCTTGCCCGGTGGGCTCGCTTCCCGCGGACTTTCCCGGTTCTGCTGCCGGATGTGGCCGTGGCGGGGATCGTTCTAATCTATCTACTCGCGACGCTGCTGGGTATCGAGGCCGTTCGCGAGAACCCGCGCGGCGCCCTCAACTCGTGGAACCTTCCCTTGATGACGGCGGGTCTCTACACGGCATTCCGCGTGACCCCATGGCCCGGAACGAGTCTGCAACGCCTCTGGACCGCTCTTCTGCTCGCGATCGCCGCGAAAGCGTTCATCTGGTGCGTGTACTTCGCTCTCGGCATCGGCGTGCCCTTCGGCGGCACCGTCCGGGTCGGTTTTGAGTCCGGCCGCGTGCTGTTTGTGCTGCTCGTTGCGGCGGCCTGCGCGGCCTGGGTGCTGCGCGAGCCAAAGTTACCGACCGTCCGCATCCTCCTCGCCGCCTTCGCCCTCTTCGCCGGGTTCAACATCTTCGTGCATGCCGGGCGAATGGAGTGGCTTTTCGCCGGTCTCGCCATCGTACTGGTGTGGTTCTTCTCGCCCGCACGCGGAAAAATTCGCATTGCACTCGGGGTGGGCGCCATCGGGCTGGCGGGTTTCGGACTGATCGCATCGTACAATCCGGCCGTCATCAGCACGCTGTCGTATTTCGCGAGCACACTCGCCTTCTGGGACGAGGAACTCGTGACCGCCTCGCGCTCGACGATGGTACGCGTGTACGAATTCGCGAATATTCGCGCGGAATTGGAGGAAAGCGGCCGTATGGCCTTCGGCCTTGGTCCCGGCGGCACCTTCACGGACCGCCACCACCCATTCCCCTTCGACCTGACGGCGGATGACTACAGCCTCGAGGAGCGGATGAGTCGGCAGTTCCAGGGGGCGCACGGGCTGCTTCAGAACACGCTCTTGACGCTTGGGCTGGCCGGTACGGGGCTCTACCTGATTGCGCTCGCGGCGCTGTACGCCCTCGCCGTCGCGGCGTATCGTCATTTGCAATTAAATGCCGACCGGGCGATAGCACTGGCACTCACCGGCTTTCTGCCGGCGATGATGTACCTGACCTGGAGTGCGAAGAGCAACATGTTGTTCGGCATCGTGCTTGGCCTGCTCGGGGTGCTCGTGAGTCGATGCCCGGAGGAAGATGTGCCCGAGTCAGCCCGAGAAATTCGCTAGTTCTTCCCTTTGTTCCGCTGCCCCTTCAATCCCGTGGTGCCGCTGTGGGAAAATGGGGGGATGAAACATAAACGCCGACTCCTTGCCGTAGCGATCATCCTGCCCTTGGTGGTGCTCGCCTATTTCGCCATCAATATCAATCACTATGCCGGCGCGGGCCGACTCGGCACCGGGCCGATCGAGCCGGGCCCCTACTTGCCTCCACCCGCCCCGGGTCCATCCGAGTCGGAATCGCACTACACGCAACTCGGCATGGCGGTCATCGACGATTTGGCGAAGCGCGAGCTGCCGTTCTGGGAAGAAGACGGCAAGATCAACGCGCCGCGCATCCTGCTGGCGAATATCGTGCGTGGGAGCAACATTGCCGATGTCAACGGCTACATCCAGCGATTGCGGCCGTGGGGCAATGCGGGGTCGTCGTGGGCATTGAATCCGCTGGGCGACTATGACTTCACCATGACCGTACTGGTCAGCATGCTGTACCTGTTCCAGGACGAGCCCAGCCGTTTGTATCCCGATTCGCGTACACACATCGTGCACGAGCTGCTCACCGAGAAGGGGCGCGGCCCCCGATTGCCGGCGCCGCGCACGCTCGGGCTGGTTCTCGATACGGAGAACCACCACCTGATGACGGAGAGCGCGCGCTATCTCACGAACCAATGGTTGCGTACGCGGGATGGGTGGACTGGCCAGCAGTACAACAATCGCGCGAACGGCCTGGAGGCGTGGCTGATTGCCTACCTCGAGGAGATGCTTGACGAGGGCATCTACGAGTTCAACTCGATCCCGTATTTCGCCTATACGCTGCACCCGCTGATGAATCTGGAAGCCTTCGCCGAATCCGAGGAAATTCGCTCGCTTTCCCGCCACATACTCGACATTGCCAACCTGGAGTATGCCCTTGGAAGCCTGGATTTCCGCCGGCACGCCCCGTTTCGCCGCAAAATCGAGCGGGGCGAAGGAGAGCTTTCGACCGACCCCCATACGGCGGCCATGCGGGTGTGGATGAGCGAGCAGTACACCTGGGGCGACCCGCTGCCGGCGGTCACCGTGCATCGCAATGCCGCCTTCGCTGCCGCCCTTCTCCCGTACCGGCCCTCTCCGGATGTCGCCCACTGGACTCAGCACAAGCCCGCGCCCTACTTCGCCATCATTGGCCGCGGAGCCGGGGCCTCCCCCGAGATTTACAGCGGCGGGCCGGGCTACTTGCTCTCCGCCGGCGGGGTGCACCGGGGCCGCCGCTCGATGATTCGCGCACGCCCGATCTCCCTGATGCTTTCCGACGGCGCCCAGGACCTCTCCGAGTGCTTTCACATCGTCGGCAAGGGGGACTGGCGGCAATGGAACAACACCGGCGTCCACCAGAACTTCGCGGTCGCGAACGGCCCCGTGCATGTGCCCGCGGCCTACGAGCCCGTGGCGGAGGATGGCGAGTGGAGGGTCTATGCGCCCGAGAGCGTTCCCGGCCTGCTGATTGCCGTCGTTTCACGCGAGGATTTTGGCCTCATCGCACTTTTTCCGGAAAGCCTGGACTCCCCCGAGGAATTGCTCACGGTACTCACGGCATACAACCACGCGCCGCATGCCCTGCGCCGCGCCTTCACCTGGCCCGATCGCTCGGTCATCCACTACAGCGTTGACACGCCAGCGGGCACATGGGTATTGCACTCATGGCGCGGCGATCCCTTCGAGCGGGATTACGACAATTGGCCGCGCCTCGACGGCATCCTACCGCAGATTTCCTTCGCTCGCAGCGTGTTCAACTACGGGATAGAGCAGGAGTAGGGCGGGTATGGAGCGTTTGCATGTTCTGTTTGAGCGGTGCATTAAAGCGCGGCACAGCCGGTGTGGAGTGCGGCAAGCTTGCTGCCGTACGATGGCCATTCGCGTCACTATTGGTATTTGACCTGACGCAATGCTCAAATCACCGCCCATTGCCCGCCAGCAAGCAGGCGGGAAGAATGAGCGAGAGCAAGCTTCTCGCACTCCAGAGCGCGCTCCGCGCGCAGGAAGCTTGATTCGGTTGCAGCCGTGCCCCCCATTCATATCTCCCATTCCGGAGTATCGACGCGCGCGGGCGATAAGGGCTACAGAATTTCTTAAAATACTTCAGGCCTAAAAAAAAGGCCGGGCCCAATCGGGCCCGGCCTTTTGTGTTTCTGGATAGGGTCGAAGGCCGATAGCCTGCTTAGGCTATACCGTCGCTTCTTCTTGGGGCTCGTCGCCGAGCTGCTTTTTCTTCTTGCGGCGGAACTGCTGCTTTTCCTGCACCTTTTCCTTCTTGAGGGTATTGGGCAGGTACTTGCGCTGCAGGCCGTCGAAGACATTCAACATCGGGCTGGCCACGAAAATCGACGAGTAGGTACCGACCAGGATGCCAACGATAAGGGCGAAGGCGAAATCGTTGATGACCGGGCCACCGAAGAAGAACAGCACGACCACCACGAACAGCGTCGTGATCGAGGTGATCAAGGTGCGGCTCAAGGTGTCGTTCACGCTGATATCGAGCATTTCGCCCAGCTTCATGCCGCGGCCACGGAACAGCTGCATGTTCTCGCGGATACGATCGAACACGACGATGGTGTCGTTGAGCGAGTAACCGATGATGGTGAGCAGGGCGGCGATGACCGGGAGCGAAATCTCGCGTCCGGTGAGGGCGAAGAGGCCCAGCGTGATGCTGACATCGTGTACGAGGGCGACGATGGCGGCAAGCGAGAAGCGCAGCTCGAAGCGCACCCAGAGATACGCGATGATGAACACGATGGCCGAGAGAATCGCCCACACGGCATCGCGTTGCATCTGTGCGCCCACGGCTGGGCCCACGGTCTCGACGCGGTCCAGCTCGACAGATTGCGTCGCACCGGCGATGAGGGGCTGTCCCTCCACGATCGACGCGATGATGTCTTGCACCCGGACGGCGACGCTTTGCGTCGTGTCCGCGCCTTCCCCGGTGTCGTCACTCGCCACGCCCGTCATCTCGCTCAGGCGGATGTGAAAGCTGTTCGGGATGCCGAGGTCATCCTGCTGGTAGGCGGTGACACGCGGCGAGACGAATCCGGCCTCCGTCAGGCGCTCACGAACATCGGCGACATTGACATCGTCATCGACATTGACATGGGCGATGATGCTGGTACCGGTGGTGAACTCCGGGCCGAGCATGGCGCCCGTGCTGATCTGCGTGATTGCCAGCGCCAAGCCTATGGCGACCGCGATGCCACTGCCGATGAAGGCGTACTTGCGGTACTCGAAGAATTTGATGTGCGTGTTTGCGGGAATGAGGAGCAGCATGGGCATGCTCTTCACGAACTTCTGCTCGGCGAGGAACTCGATGATGGAGCGTGTCACCACAAGGGCGGCGAACACACTGGTGACAACACCGATGCTGAGCGTGATGGCGAAACTTTCCACCGGGCCGCTGCCAAACTCCATCAGCACCGCCGCGGTAATCAGCGTGGTGATGTTGGCGTCAAGGATGGCCGAGGTGGCTTTGCGGAAGCCGCTCTCGATGCTGGAAATGAGCGCCTTGCCGTTGCGCAGCTCCTCGCGGATACGCTCGAAGATGAGCACATTGGCGTCCACGGCCATACCGATGGTGAGGATGAGACCCGCGATACCCGGCAGGGTCAGGGTGGAGTTGGTGTAGGCCAGCAGGGCCAGAACAAGAAGCGCGTTGCAGGCCAGCGAGACCATCGCCACGACACCCGCCAGCATGTAGTAGATGAGCATGAAGAGGGCCACGCAGATCAGGCCGGCCACGGCCGACACAACGCCCGAGCGGATCGAGTCCGCACCGAGCGTGGCGCTCACGAGGCCGGTCATTTCCTCCTTGATGGGCACCGGCAGCGAGCCGCTGTTCAGTGCAATCGCGAGGTCCTGCGCTTCTTCCGGCGTGAAATTACCGGTGATGGAGCCGTTCGTCGTGATTCGCGACTGGATCGTCGGGGCGCCCACCACGATATCGTCCAGCACGATGGCCATGTTGCGGCCAATGTTGCGGTCCGTCAGGTCGCCGAATTGGCGCGCCCCGTCGGCCGTGGTGGTGAAGAAAATCATCCAGCTGCCATCGAAGCGCTCTTCGTCCTGGCGGGCATAGGCGCCATTGAGGACATCGCCCGAGGCTTCCTCCTGGGAATTCATCAGGTACAACCGGTACGACTGCTCGTCATCCCACGGTTTCGGCGCGCGGCCGAGGGCAAACTTCTTGTCTGCCGGAATCAGTCCGGGAACCTCGGAAGCCTCTGCCAATACCGTGCGAATGCGCTCGACATGGTCCACGGGAACGCGGAAGGCCTCCGGCGCGCTGGGCGTCGGCGGCAGCAGGTACGGCAGGAAGCGGTCCGGGAATCGGCCGCCCACGGCCTGGATTGCCCGCATCGTCTCCTCGCGGCCGGCGGTGATGTGGAAGCCGAGATAGGCCGTGCGCATGATGAGGTTCTGCACGCGCTGCACATCGCGCTCACCGGGCAGCTGAATCTGCACCTGCGTGCTGCCCAGAGTCGAAATCATCGGCTCGCGCGATTCGAACTCATTCACGCGCCGCTCGATGTTCTGCAGAATTTGCTGTTGGAACTGCTCGAGCGCCTGCTGTTCACTGAATCCCACATCGGTGAGGTTCTTCAGGGTCTCCGGCGGCAGGCGGTCCATGTCGATGCCGACAATGGTATGCACGCCGCCCTGAAGGTCGAGCCCGAGGTTGATGACCCAATCGCGGTCATACTCCAGCCAGCGCTTGGCGCCCTTTTGAAAGTCGCGCCAGGCGTTGGGCTGCTCGAAGACGGCGTCTTCCTCGTGCCAGCGGGCGAGGCGCGCTTCGCGCTCCGTGTCGCTCAGCGACATCCACCCGAAGGTCGGGTAGACATTGATAATGGCCAGAATCAGCACAAACGCGATGAGGAGTGTGCGTGAGAGGTGGCGTTTCATGGTCGGCTCCGTGTTGTGCGCCCGCACCGGGGCGCATGCAGTCGCTGCCATTGGCAGCGCGTTCAGTCCCTACTTGTCTGAGTCGTCCTCGTCGGCATCGGCATCGTCGTCGTGTTCCGTATGCTTGCCCTTGCCGGCGTCTCTCGGCTCGACACGCGCGATGGCTTCGCGCACGAATTCAATCTTGCCCGCGGGGTCGTCGTTCACTTTCACAACCACCCGCGTTTCATTCACCTTGAGCACCGTGCCGCAAATACCGCCGGAGGTGATGACCTGGTCGCCCTTTCTCACGGCGCCAAGCATCTCACGGCGTTCCTTGTCGCGCCGGCGCTGCGGCATGAACACGAGAAAATAGAAGATCATCACCATGATGACGATCAAGAACAGCGGGCTGCCCAGCAGACTCTGCGGGCCTCCCTCTTCGCCGCCCGGCGCCCCCATCGGGGCCGGCGCCGCCAATACATTATTCATCATTACCGCCCAGGACGCATGCATCACAGGATTCAAGTCTCCTCTAGAACATCATGAGTGCAGCACAAACGCTCCCCTCCATGGGGGAGGCCATTTACGGAGCCGGACCGCCGGGCCCCCTCTCAGGTCGCCCCGTAGCCGGCCAGCACGCTGCGTTTGAAGTCGCGAAAGCGCCCATCGAGAATCGCCTGACGGGCATTCGCGGCCAATGTTAGCATGTAGAACAAGTTGTGTAAAGTATTGAGACGCAGGGCCAGAATTTCCCCGGAACGGTACAGGTGGCTGGCGTACGCCCGCGTGTAGTGCGCGATCAGCGGGCAAGTACCCGCCGGGTCCAGCGGGCCGAAGTCATCCCGAAGCGCCGCATTCTTCATGTGCAGCTTTCCCTGAGAGGTGAACAGCGTCCCATTACGGGCATTGCGCGTCGGCATCACGCAGTCAAACATGTCGATTCCCCGCTCGATCGACTCCAGAAGGTCTTCCGGCGGGCCGACGCCCATCAGGTAGCGCGGCTTGTGCTCCGGCAGGAGCGGCACCGTCCACTCGACCGCGGAAATCATCTCCTGACGGCTCTCGCCGACGCTCACGCCGCCGATGGCATAGCCGGGAAAGTCGATTTCCAGAAGCCGTTCGGCACTTTCCCGCCGCAAATCCTCGTACACCGAGCCCTGCACGATGCCGAACAAGGCGTGGTTGGGCGCCTCCCGCTCTTCCCAGCGGGCCTTGCAGCGCGCGGCCCAGTCCATTGAAAGGCGCATGGATTTGGCCGCCGTCTCGTAAGTCGCCGGGTAGGCCGTGCACTCGTCCAAGCACATCATAATGTCCGAGCCGATGGTCAGCTGGGAGTCCACCGCGGATTCGGGCGTGAAGGTATGGCGCGAGCCGTCGATATGGCTCTGGAATTGGACCCCCTCGGGCGTCACCTTCGTGAATTGGGCGAGGCTGAAGAGCTGAAAGCCGCCGGAATCCGTCAGAATGGAACGATTCCACCCCATAAACCGGTGCAAACCGCCCGCTTTCTCGAGTATTTCCAGCCCCGGCCGCAGATAAAGGTGATACGCATTGCCCAAGATGATCTGTGCGCCAAGCGCTTCCAAGTCCTCTTGTGATAAGGATTTAACGCTTCCCTGAGTTCCCACGGGCATGAACACCGGCGTCGGAATCTCCCCATGCGGGGTGATGACGCGGCCGGCCCGTGCCCCGGAAGGGTCAACGGCATCCAACTCGAAACGCAGGGCGCAATCCATGGGCAGTGGGACATCCTGTGGCATGAGGCATTGGGTTGAAGCATAGGGGGCCGTGATCGTATCACGCGGCGGGTATGCAGGGCCACGCCGGTGACGCTTTGGGTACGCTGGGGGTAGAGTGTGAGTGGATTTTGGAGTCGGCAAGGTAAATCCTTGACTGTCAACGGCGAACATGGCATGCTCAACGCCTGAGGCGAGTCGTGCCTTGTGGACCCTGCGCGAGACGGACCGATTGGACCGCTCGTGAAACCGTTGGGTACTGTCCGTCCGGCACTGGGGGTGGGCAGGCCGGCGCAACACCGGAGCTACGCCATTATGCGTCCTCGATTCCGTTCTTCCCTTTCGTTTGCGTTGCCGATGCTGGTCGCGGCGCTCGTGTTGACGGGCTGCCCGCTTCCACGCACCGCGGGCAACAACGCGAATGTCCAAATCGCGCTCATCGTCGAGCCGAGCGAGATCAACTTCGGTACGGACGCCACCGTGCGCTCGTTCACCGTGCGCCGGTCGTTTTCCTCGCGCAACATGCCGCCTTTCACGGTGACGACCAATGTGCCGTGGCTGAGCGTGACGCCGGATGTGGCCGTCAGCACGGGCCCGACGGACATTATTCAGGTGACGGTCACGGCGACCCGTACGGGACTTGACGGCGGCGCCTCGATCGGGCGCATCACCGTCAGTGCCGACAATGTCGAGCCGAAAATCATTGAGGTGCGCCTCCAGCAGCCCCTGTCTGCGAATTTCGATTTTCAACCCCGCACGCCGTTCGCAATGAATCCGGTCCAGTTCACCGATGAATCGCGCATTGCCGATGGCATCGCCCCGGTCACCTCATGGGACTGGAACTTTGGCGACGGCAACACGAGCACCGAGCAAGACCCGGAGCATATCTACGAAGAGCCCGGCTTCTACACCGTCAGCCTCACGGTTTCCAACGGCATTCTGACCGAATCCATCGTGCGCGAGGATGTGGTGGAGGTGCTCGAGTCCGTTCCTCCATCCGCGGATTTCAGCGCAAGCACGAACAACGCGTTTGTCGGGCAAGTCATCAACTTCACCAATCTCTCGGATGAGGGCACCGCGCCCCCCGCGGAATATGAGTGGGACTTCGGTGACGGCTCCACCTCGAGCGACGACAACCCTTCGCACAGCTACCTCGCGCCCGGCTCCTACGAAGTCTCACTCACGGCGACGACCGATGCGGGCACGGACACGCTCAGCCGGCCAAACTTCATCACCGTGACCACCACCACTCCCCCGACAGCGGACTTCTCCACCAATGTGGCCACGGCCCTGCCGGGGCAGACCATCAATTTCCGCGACGAGTCCATCGCGGGTTCGCTTCCTATTGATTCCTGGCTTTGGGAGTTCAACGACCCGAATAACCCCAACGACACGAGTACCGAGCAAAATCCCTCGTTTTCCTACAGCGCGCCCGGCACCTACACCGTGTCGCTGACGGTGACCGCGGGCCTCGACTCCGATTCCATCACGCGCCAAGGCGCCATTACCATCGATGAATTCACGGCACTGGACCGCTATGTGCGCAAGGCCGACCCCGCCTACGGCTTCCTGGAAGTCGGGCGCGTGGAGCAGACCGGATACACGGCCCATGTGCTCCGCTTCGTATCGCAACGCTGGCGTACGGCCGATGATATCTACGCCATTGGCGGCGTGCGCACCACGGAGTGGGAACACAACCTGCTCATCGTGCGGCCACGCCTGACGCCGCCCGCTTTCCCGAAGCTGACCGGCCTGTTGGTGATTTCGGGCGGCTCGAACCGCGGAGACCCACCGAACCTGGCCCTGATTGGCTTGGCTGGCCAGGCGGCCACGCAGACCGGCGCAGTGGTCGTGGTGCTTGAGCAGGTCCCGAATCAACCGATTCAGTTCGAGACCCAAATCGATCCCCTGCGTCTTCCCCGCTCCGAGGACGATGCCATCGCCGTAACATACCGCCAATTCCTCGACGAGGTTCCCTTCCTCGACGACCCCAGCGACACCGAGTGGCCCCTGCTGCTGCCCATGGTGAAGAGCACCGTGCGAGCCATGGACGCCAGCCAGCAATTTCTCGCCACCCAAGGCGTCACGGTGAATGATTTCGTCATCGCGGGCGCCTCTAAGCGTGGCTGGACGACCTGGCTCACGGCTGCGACGGACCCCGGCCAACGCGTGGTCGGCATCATGCCGCTGGTGATCGATGTGCTCAATATGGAGCCGTCACTCTCGCACCACTGGCAGTCGTACGGACTTTGGTCCAATGCCATTGCGGACTACTCCCGCGAGGGCGTATTTGACGAGATCGGCACCGAAAGCGGCGCGCTGTTGCGCGAGATCGTGGACCCTTGGGAGTACCGCGGCCGTCTCACGATGCCGAAGTATGTGATCAACTCCACGGGTGACCAGTTCTTCGTGCTGGATTCGTCCCAGTTCTATTTCTCCGAACTGCTGGGCGACAAGCGCATTCGGACGGTGCCGAATACGGACCACGGCCTGAGCAGCGGCCAAGGCGACCAAAGCGCGCAAATCCTCTTTGACAGCCTGCCGTTCTTCAACTCCGTTGCGGATCGCCGCGTGGACGCCATGCCGGACCTCGAGTGGGAGTACAACGAGGCGACCAGCACGCTTACCGTCATTCCCAGCGTAACGCCGCAGAGCGTGCGCCTTTGGACAGGGGTCGACAATTTGAACGATGGCGCGGCCCCGTTCAACGAGGCTGTCGGGAACCAGCGTAACTTCCGTCTGGACCGCCTCGGGGCGGTGTGGAACTCCACGCTGCTCAATCGGGATGCGGACGGTACCTACTCCGGCACGGTCAACATTCCGACGCAGCAGGGCGTATGGATCGGCTTCTTTGCCGAGGTGCGCTTCGCCTCCGGGCACCGCTTCACGACGGAGGTATTCGTGCGGCCCGAGGCCATGCCGTTCCTCCCGCCGGACTTGGGCAACTAGCCCGCGATACGATCGCATTGCAAAGCGGCGGGCACGGAATCACTTCC
>ERZ869909.305-NODE-305-length-67081-cov-7.434870_pt1 | contig 67081 bp, 59 predicted proteins | sample MGYA00520892_ERZ869909 | MGnify/ENA primary metagenome ERZ869909 (study PRJEB32215, sample SAMEA104723947) | bioreactor metagenome | biome: bioreactor; feature: anaerobic bioreactor; material: water | place: China | collected 2015-03-12 ...
GTCCGTGTGAGTCCGTGTGAGTCCGTGTGAGTCCGTGTGAGTCCGTGTGAGTCCGTGTGAGTCCGTGTGAGTCCGTGTGAGTCCGTGCTGAATCCCCTTCCACGGACTTACACGGACGGACACGGACAGGCGCGGATACCTAATCCCTCAACCCCCCACCACCGCCCACGCCTTGTCCAGATCCCCGCGCGGGACCCAGTGGATCGCCGTGCCTCTTCGCTCCATGCGGCGGAACCAGGTTTCCTGGCGTTTGGCGAATTGGGCGATGGCGGCGCCGAGCTTCTGGGCCAGGTCGTTGCGGCTGCGGATGTCTCCCATCAGGTATTGGGTGATGAAGCGGTATTCCAGCCCGAGCAGTTCGAGCCGCTCGGGCGAGATGCCGGCTTCGAGCAGGCCCTGCACCTCCTCGATCATCCCCGCGTCCAGCCGGGACTCGAGCCGCTGGCGGATGCGCCGCCGCAGTTCTTCGCGGGGCCATTGCACGCCGAGCACAATCGGGCGGATATCGGGTGCGGGCGGCGGCGGGTATTTGAGGGTGTATTCCGCGATCTCGATCGCGCGGATGGTGCGTGCGCGGTCGATCGCGTCGGTGGTGTTGTGTTGCTCCGGGCGCAGGGCCTGCAACCGCGCGCGGAGGGCTTCGTCGTCGAGGGCTTCCAGCTCTGTGCGCAGGGCCTCGTCCTCGGGTGCGGCGACCATGCGGTACCCCTGCAAAACCGCCTCGAGGTAGAGCCCGGTGCCGCCGCAGATGACCGGTATCACGCCGCGCTCCCAGCAGTCCTCCAAGCAGGCGAAGCAGCGCTGTTGGTACTCGAACACACTGAACTCGTGCTCGAGCCCGCAAATATCGATGAGGTGATAGGGAATCGCGTGGCCATCGACGACATACTCGCCAAGGTCCTTGCCGGAGCCGATATCGAGCCCGCGATAGACTTGGCGCGAGTCGGCGGAGATGACCTCGCCTTTGAGCCGGTGCGCCAACTGCACGCCCAGCCGCGTCTTGCCCGCGGCCGTCGGACCCAGCACGACGAGGGTATTGGGCTTTTCAACTTGGCTCACTGCGTCCTCCTCGTACACCTCGTTCAACCGAAAGACATTTCGCCGCGAAATTCGATACCATTCACGCAGGGCCCAAGGATACTCATGAACGATCCCCGTATCACCCCCCCATTTCTTGATGCACCGTGGCCGGAGGCCCCCCGCCTCGGCCCGGATGAGCCCCTGCCCCCGTACCGTTTTGTACCGAAGTGCTCGCCCCACCCGGTAACGCACCCGGAGGGCCACCGGTACGGTCAGGGCGAGCCCGTGACGCCCCCGCCGGGCACGCCGTGGCAGGACAACCGGGTGTATGGACGCGGGTTCGACCTCTACCACGCGGGCTACTACTGGGAGGCGCATGAATACTGGGAAGCGATCTGGAAGGCGCCGGGCATCCCGCGGGATGAGAAATCCCTCGTGCAGGCGCTTATCCTCAATGCCGCCGCGCAGTTGAAGACGGTGTCGGGCAAGAGCCGGGGCGCGGCCCTGTTGACCGCCAAGGCCCTGCAGCGCTTGGCGAAAGTGAATGAAACACGCCTGTTGGGCGTCGATATAGATAGCTTCCGGGATGCGCTCCAAGCGCAGCACCCGCTCGAGCCCCCGGCGCCTCCGCCGAAGTTTCGACTGGAATAGCAGGCGCTCTCGAATACAGGAAGCGGATGGTATAATGGCAGGTAATCGCTGGCAGCCCCATCCGGGCATCGCTTTGCGGTTTGGGCACAGGAGTTTCCCACCATCATGATGCGAATCCGTTTCCCGTTTGCCCTCGCCGTGTGCCTGGCCATCGCGCCCATGGCGATCGCCTCGGATTGGCGCGCTCCCGCCGCCTATCAGCCCCCGGTAACGGCGAAGGTGCTTCGCGATGCCACGAACCATGCTCTGCCCCCTGCCATCTCGCAGTTGCTGCTGGATGACATTGCCGTCGTCCATACCTACACCGAATTCGTGGGAATGAACAAGGCGCTCGAGGCCGCTTCCCGTGCATCGAGCGAGAAATTGTTGGAAATCGGCCGCGTGTTGCCCATCGCGTTGGACGCGGCCATCCTGTTTGACGCCCCGCCCTTGTTGATGGACGGCTTTTTCCATTACACCGCCGCCGTGGCCTCGGAAGGGGCCTACCAGCTGGCGCTGGAAGCCGATTTGGAACAGCTGCGCCCCGGCGATGAGATCTTCGTGATCGACCCGCAGGTTCAACGCGCGCACGGCCCAATCGATGCCCCGCGCACAGACGACGGCTTCGCTTGGCTGCCAATGGTGGGCGGCGATTTCGTGGTGCTGGTGGTGCGCAGCGTGCACGACACGCCGCCGCCGATTGTCATCACCGCGTTGTCTCACGGCTACATCAATCTCTCGGAGGAATTGAGCAAGGAGGCGGGAACAAAGGCAAACCCCTGCAACAACCACATCGCCTGCGAGACGGACCCGGAGATCGAGTTTCTCAGCAGCGGGATCGGGCGGTATGTCTTCACCCGGGGCGGTGGCAGCAGCCTGTGTTCCGGCGTGCTTGTCAATGTGCCGGGCACGGCCGCCTTGGAGCCGTATTTCCTCACGGCCAACCACTGCGTCGGCACGCAAGCGAGCGTCGCCACGATGCAGGTGTTCTGGGACTACCGTGCAGCCAGTTGCAACGGCTCCAGCGTGCCCTCGCTCGGCTCGCTGCCCACCAGCCTTGGTGTCACCATGCACGGCACTTCCTCCAGCTTCGATCACACCATGGCGGAACTGAACAGCGTTCCCTCGGGGGCATTTGGCCGGGCTTACCTCGGCTGGGACACGGCCACGCCGTCCGTCGGCGATGGTCTGATCGGCATTCACCACCCGCGCGGCAGTGAGATGCGCATCAGCTACGGGGATGTGACGGTGGTGGAGCAGAACGCCACCATCGGGGGTACGCCCTACCTGAGCCAGATTCGTGTCGAGTGGTTCGACGGCGTGACCGAGGGGGGTTCATCCGGCTCGCCGATTCTCCGCACGGATCACGACCTTCTCATCATCGGTGTGCTGAGTAACGGCCCGGTGCATGTTTGCCCCGAAGTTCCCTCCTCAAACTGGGACCGCTACGGCCCCTTCCGTTTCTTCTTTCCCCTCGTGCAGGAACTGCTGCTGGCGAGCGATGTGCCCGAGCCTGCGGGCCCCGCGGACATCAACGGAGACGGCAAGGTGGACGCGGTGGACATCCAGCTGGTGATCAACGCCGCCCTCGGGTTCGACATATCCCCCTTCACGGCTGATGTGGACGGCACCGGTAAAATATCCGCCATTGATGTGCAGATGGTTATCAACGCGGCCCTGAGCGCCTCCTGACGCCCACCCCCGGCGGATCTCCTCGAAAAACCACCTCTTTTCCTGCTATTATCGGGCTATCTGTGCTCTTCGTGCGCCCGTATTCTGGGGGGACGCACCGGAACCGGGGCACGGTTTTTTCACCACGAGCAGGGTTTCTCCACCACGAGCAGGGAACGAGGCGTCTCATGACCAAGAAACTGATGATTCTCCCGGGCGAGGCCCGCAAGCGCAACCGCATCAAACTCGGCGAGATCGCGGTCAATGAGTACAAGAACACCCTCAAGGACGAGCTGAAGGCCAAAACCCTCACCCCCGCCGAGGCATTGCGCATCTTCCGCGACATGGCCGTCATCCGCGAGTTCGAGTCGATGCTGGACGACATCAAGAAGCTCGGGGCGTATCAGGGCATCGAATACATCCACGCCGGCCCGGCCCACCTGAGCATCGGCCAGGAGGGCGCCGCAGTCGGCCAAAGCTTTAATCTCACCATCGATGACCATATATTCGGCAGTCATCGGAGTCATGGCGAGATTCTCGCCAAGGGCTTGAGCGCGATCACCACGCTGAAGCCGAAAGACCTCGCGGGCATCATGGAAGCCTTCTGGGACGGCGCCATCCTGCGCGTCGTGGAGCAGAACGGCGCCAAGCCGGCCCCGTTTTCGGTATCGGCCAACGGCAGCAGCAAGGCCCTCCTCAAGACGCGTGAGGATGAGGAACTTGGCATCGATTTCCTCCTCTACGGCTTGCTCTCCGAGGTCTTCGGCCGCGAGAACGGATTTAATCGCGGCATGGGCGGCTCGATGCACGCCTTCTTCACCCCCTTCGGCTGCTACCCGAACAATGCGATCGTTGGCGGCAGCGCGGATATCGCCACGGGTGCGGCGCTCTACAAGAAGGTGAGCAAGGGCAAGGGCATCTGCATTGCCAATATCGGCGATGCGTCGTCCGGCTGCGGCCCGGTGTGGGAGGCCATGGCCTTCGCCACCATGGCGCAATACAAGAAGCTGTGGGACAAGGACCACCAGGGCGGCCTGCCGATGGTCTTCAACTTCATGGACAACTTCTACGGCATGGGCGGCCAGCCCATCGGCGAGACGCACGGCTACGAGGTGCTCGCGCGCATCGGCACGGCCTTCAACAGCGACAACATGCACGCCGAGGTGATCGATGGCAACAACCCGCTGGCCGTGATCGAAGCGTACCGCCGCAAGCGCAGCCTGATCGAGAGCGGCAAGGGCCCCGTGCTGCTCGATGTGCTGTGCTACCGCCAGAGCGGCCACTCGCCGAGCGATCAGTCGTCGTACCGCGAGCGCGAGGAAATTGATGCGTGGCGCGAGGTCGACCCGTTGACCGAGTACGCCCAGCAGCTCATCGACGCGGGCGTGACAAACGAGTCCGGCCTTGAGGCCATCCGCGCGTACGCCACCGAGAAGGTGAAGAAGGCCTGCCAGCTCGCCATCTCCGACGACCTGACGCCGCGCATGGTGGTGGGCAACCACACCGGCGTGTCGCAGGTGATGTTCTCGAATGAGATTGACGAGGAACTTCCTGGGCTCAAGAGCAAGAAAGATGTGCTCATGCCGCTGGAAAAGAATGCGCGCGTGCAGCAGATCGCCAAGAAATCCCGCTCGGGCCGCGATGAAAACGGCGCGATCCTCAAGGAAACCCGCGCCGTCAGCTTTCGCGATGCGCAGTTCGAGGCCATTGCCCATCACTTCTACAACGACCATCGCCTCGTGGCCTACGGCGAGGAAAACCGCGACTGGGGCGGCGCATTTGCCGTCTATCGCGGCCTGACCGAGGCACTGCCGTATCACCGCCTGTTCAACTCCCCCATTTCCGAGGCCGCCATTGTCGGCACCGCCGTCGGTGTGGCCATGGAGGGCGGCAAGGCACTCGTCGAGCTGATGTACTGCGACTTCCTCGGCCGCGCGGGCGATGAGGTGTTCAACCAGTTGGCAAAGTGGCAGGCCATGAGCGGCGGCTACATCAAGATGCCCGTCGTGCTGCGCGTGTCCGTGGGGAGCAAGTACGGGGCGCAGCATTCACAGGATTGGACCTCCCTGTGCGCGCATATCCCGGGACTCAAGGTCGTCTTCCCCGCAACGCCGTACGACGCCAAGGGCTTGATGGCCACCGCCTTGAGCGGCTCGGACCCGGTTATCTTTTTCGAGAGCCAGCGCCTGTACGGCGAGACCGAGTGGTTCCACTACGGCGGCGTGCCGGCCGAGTACTACCGCGTGCCGATCGGCGTGCCCAATGTCATTCAAGAGGGCACCGACCTGACCATCCTCACCTTCGGGGCGACCCTCTACCGCGCCCATGAGGCCGCGCAACGCCTGCAGGACGAGTTCGGCATCAGCGTCGAGCTGATCGACGGGCGCAGCCTCGTGCCGTTTGATTACGACATCCTGCACAAGAGCGTGAAGAAGACCGGCAAGCTCATCCTCGGCAGCGATGCCTGCGACCGCGGCAGCTACCTGCACACCGTTGCCTCGCAGATCACCCAGATCGCCTTTGACCACCTCGACGCCCCCGTCGCCGTGGTCGGCGCGAAGGACTGGATCGTGCCGCCGGCCGAGATGGAAGAGCAGTACTACCCGCAGGCCGGGTGGTTCCTCGACGCCTACCACCAGCAGATCGCCCCGCTGCCCGGCTACGAACCCGCCGAGGCCCGCAGCGTAAGCGAGATGCTCAAGCTTAGCAGGTATGGGGTGGCGTAGAGAGCACGGGGACGGACCCCCTATTTCCTCAAACGGCTCAGGTTTTCGGCAATGGCTCCGGGAAATAGGGGGTCCGTCCCTTTAATGCTCCACCCCAATCTTCTCGACCGGAATTGGCTCGAACCACTCGGGGCGCTGGTCGGCGGGGACATCGGGGATGCCGTACCAGTCGATGAGGATGTCCTCGCTGGCGTCGGTCCAGTTCTCGCCGAAGTCGACCCATTCCCGCTCGACGCTATGCAGGTCGAGCCACTTTCCGCCGATGCTGATGTTGTGCCGCACGGCATTGCCGAAGGGGTGGTCGGGCTTTTCATCCAGGAGCGTGACAAGCTCGGGATAGCGCTCGCTGTAGGGTGGCTCGGTGGGGTTCATGGCGTGGTAGCGCTCGTGGATGCCCCAGGGCCCGCCCTCGGAGATGTGCTCCTTCGCCCAGGTGAGCCCGCGCGCGTCGATGTGCACGCTCGGTTCGCAGTCGATGAACAGGTTGTTCTCGACGATGTTGTCGCGTCCGCCGCCGATGAAGGCCGCTCGCGTGACATTCTTGAAGATATTGCCAACAATCGTGATGCCGCTGGCGGCGTCGTCGAGATAAACGCCCATGGCCCCGTGCGTGTAGGGCCCTTTGATGTCGTGAAAATAGTTGTGACGGATGATCGTGCCGCGCATGGTCCAGTCGCGTCCCATGTAGAACGCGCCGACATCGCCGGTGTCCTGGCAGAGGTCGTGCAGTCGGTTTAATTCGATCAGGTGGTCGTTGCCGCTGAGCTGAATGCCGTTGTGCGGGGCATCGTGGATGTGGTTGTTCGCCACTCGGACGCCCACGCCGTCCACCTGCACGCCGGGCCGGTATGTGCGGCTCCAGCGACTGTACTTGGTGATGGTGTTGCCGATGGCGGCGTGATTGGCCGGTTCGAGCGTGGCGCGATCGCCCCCGCCGAGCGTGATGCCCCCGTCACCCGTGTTGGAGATGGTGCAATCGGCCACGGTCACGCGTTTGCCGCCGCTGACGGTCACCGCGCGGTTGCCGATGGCGCTGAAGACGCAATCGCGGACGGTGATGTCCTCGCTGTCGCGAATGGCGACGGCGGTGCCGCGCAGACCGGCGAAGCGGAAGCCCTCGATCACGATGTGCCGGGCGCCCTCGATGACAAAGGCATTGGTGGCAGTGCTGAGCGACACCGCGAGATTTTCGATGGAATCCGGCGGCCAGAAGTAGAGAGTGCCGGTGCCGCGGTCGAGGTACCACTCGCCGGGCTCGTCGAGTTCCTCGAGCAGGTTGAGGATGCGGAAGCGCTGGCCCGGCTTGTAGCCGTAGACGCCGTGCGGCTCGGCGGTGTGAATCGCGCCGGTTTCCGTATCGATGCGGTCAATCTTCGCGTAACTGTCCGCCCAATCCCAGGTCCAGTAGCCGTGCACCCATGCATCGTCCGCGGTGGACCAGCGCGCGAGGCGTTCCGCGTCGTCGAAGGTGAAGTAGCCCGCGTCGGGACCGTCGGGCGCGTCCTTGATGGTTGTCCAGCCCTCGTTGGGCCATTGGGCGAGCGTCATGACTTCGCCATCCACGATCAGTTCCGCGTGCGACTCGTACACCGGTTGCCCGAAGCCCCGTGCGGTGAGTTCACCGAGATCGTCACGGTTGATGCCGAGCGCATCGAGATCGGCTTGAAGCACATGAGCGCGGGCAGCGTCCGGAAGCCGATCGAGGATTGCCGCATCTGTCACGGGGCCAAAGGGCGCTGCACTTCCCGGCGTTCCCAGCGTGGTACCCCATGGGGTCATGGGCTGTTCCTCGGGAGCGCGGCTTGCCCGGATGATGAGCGGCGCGCCTTCGCTTCCGCTGTGGCGTAGCTCGAGCGTCACCGGGTCGAGGGGATGCTCGTTCGAGGTGCGCACGCCGACGACAATTCCATCTTCCGGCCATGCGTCCGCCTCGCGCAATGCTGCTGCGGCGTCCACGGCATCCTGAATGGATGTGAACACCGCGCCGTCGACGGCTTCCGTCGCGGCAGGTCCGCTGTGCGAGGCATCCACCACGAGCGTGATGCGTTCCGCCAGTGCGGTGGGCCCGGCCAGCAACAAAACAGCCAGCATCAAAACAAGAAGAGCGGCGTGGAAGTGCATTCTCATCGGCCTGCGGTGCGTCATGGTCGTGTCCAATCCCCGGTGAAGTGCTTCGGTGAAATCCCGGCCCAGCCCCGGCGCGAGGCGATCCGTCACGCCCGGTCCACTTCGTGCCCCTGTTCGCGGTAGGCGCGCAGCTTGTAGGTAAGGGCGCGGCGGCTGATGCCGAGAGCCTTGGCTGTTTCCGTCCGGTTGTACCCGTGTTCGCGCAGTGCCGTCAAGATCGCCTCGCGCTCGATGTCTTCCATGCGCTTGACGCCGTCGCTCGACTCGGCTGCCGGCGCCGCGGGCGTGGGGTCCTCCTGTTCACGCACGCGGGAGGGCAGGTGCTCGGGCAGAATCACCGGGCCACGGGCGAGGAGGGCCGCGCGCTCCATGGCGTTGCGCAATTCACGCACATTGCCCGGCCATGCGTAGGCCTCGAGCAGAGCGAGCGCCTGGGGCGAAAACCGCGCCTGTCCGGGTCCGAATTTCTGCAGGAATTGCTGCGCCAGGGGAACAATATCCTCCTGCCGCGCTCGCAATGCCGGCACATGCAGCTCGATCACATTCAATCGGTAGTAGAGGTCCTCGCGAAAGCGGCCGGCGGCGACTTCCTGTTCGAGGTCCCGGTGGGTGGCGGCGAGGATGCGCACATCCGCGCTGCGCTCCTGGTTGCTGCCAACGCGGTTGAAGGCGCCGCTCTGGGTGACGCGCAACAGCTTCGCTTGCAGGGCCGGGGCCATCTCGGCGATCTCGTCCAACAGCATGGTGCCGCCGTCGGCTTCCTCAAAGCGCCCGATGCGCAACTGCGATGCCCCGGTGAAGGAACCCTTTTCATGGCCGAAGAGTTCGCTCTCGAGCAGGGTCTCGGGAATGGCGGCACAATTGACCTTCACCAGGGGTTTGCCCGCTCGCGGGCTCCACGCGTGGATGAGGTCGGCGAGGACCTCCTTGCCAACGCCGCTTTCGCCGGTGATGAGTACGCGCGAGTCGCTGGGGGCTACGAGGGCGGCATCGCGCAGCACGCGGCGCATCTCCTCGTTCTCAGCGATGATGCCCTCGGGAAGCGCGGGCACTTCGGAGGCAACCGGGCCGGGGATGGCCGTGAATCGCTGCACCTGCTTTAGCAATTCGTCCAGTTCGATCGGTTTCTCGAGGTAATTCACTGCGCCGCTCTGCATGGCGTCGACCGCGTCCCGGATATCGGCATAGGCGGTGACCAGCAGAACGGGCAGACCCGGCACGGCCTCGCGCGCCTTCGACAGCAACTCGAGTCCGGTCATGCCCGGCATGCGCACATCGGAGATCAGCAGGGCGGGCGTCTGCCGCGAAATGGCCGCGAGCGCTTCTTCCCCATTGGCGGCCGATTGCACGAGGACGCCCTGCCCCTCGAGAAAGGAGGCGAACAGGCTGCGTTGCGCGGGGTCGTCATCCACGACGAGGACACTGGGCGTGGGTTGCGTGTTCATGATCGCATCATACCTTGCCGGTGGCGGCGCGCAGGCCTCCAATGCGGAAGTGGGCGCCGTTGCTCGACGGGAGGCACTCGGCCTCCCACCCATGCGCGAGCGCGATCTGCCGCACGATGGCCAATCCCAAGCCGGCGCCATTTTCATTCGTGGTGAAGTAGGGGCGGAACACCTCGCCGCGTTGTTCCTCGGGAATGCCGGGACCGTCGTCGCGAACCTCGAGTTGGACGGTATTCTCGGGCGCCGCCAGGGCACTCACGGTGATGTGCCCGCCTTTCGGCACGGCCTGCACGGCATTGAGGAGCAAATTGAACACCACCTGCCGCAGCATGTCCTCGTCCGCAAAGACCGTGTAGTCGACTCCATGCGTGGTGAGTGAAGCACCCTTGTCGTCAAGATCGGCGGCAAGGATCGCACCAACACTTTCCATCAGCGTTTCCAGCGGAACCGCGCGCAGCTTTGGCTCGAGCGGGCGTGCGTAGTCGAGGAAAAGATTGAGGCGGCCCGCCACGCGGTCGGATTCTTCCGTGATGATCGCGGCCTTTTCGCGCACGGGCTCGGGTGAATCGGGCTGTTTCTGGATAACCTGCGCCAATCCCCGAATGACATTGAGCGGATTCTTCGTCTCATGCACGAGGCCGGCGGCGGCGAGGTTGAGATCACGCAGGTGGCGGGTCAGCTCGTCCGCGCGAGCGAGTCGAACGCGCAAATCGGCGCCGTGCTGAAAGCCGCGCCATGCCAACCCGATCGCGATGCAGGCGAGGATGGCCGCCGTACTCACGATCACGCGCAGGCCAAAATCACGCGCGACTTCGTCTCGGTAGGCCTCGGTGGGCATCGTGATGACGAACCAGTGCACGCCGCGCGCGGAAATCAGGTTGCGAAACTCGGCCTCGTCCATCCAAGGGGGGCGCCGAAACTCGCGGCCACCACCGCGACCGTCTTCCCGGCGGCCTTGGCCGAATCCTTGCCCGGGGCCCGGCCCGCGGTCGCGGTCTTCGCCCGGAGGCGGTGGACCGAGGCCCGGCGGGGGCGGGCCAGAACCCGGAGGGGATTCCTCGCCCGACTCGAGCGCCTGGGGGCCCAACGCAACGACATTGATGAAGGTGGCGCGGTCGCGGCCCCAATGGGCGCGCTTTTCCAACAGGCGCCCGTAGTCTTCCCGGGTGTCGTCGCCCGCGGCGATGGTCACGACGCCCTCGGCATCCAGCAGGGCAACCGAGACGGGCTCGGTGGCGCGGGTGAGGGCCTCCAAGGCGGACTCGATGCGCTCGCGCTGCACCCAGCCGAAGCGGCCCTGCGAACGCAGCACCACGCTGACGGACACGGCCATGTCGTGCGCGCGCTCGGCGAGTGCGGCCTGAGCGGCGACACGTACGCGGCTGTGCTCAAAGCCTTGCCAGGCCAGCACAGCCACTGCGAGTGCGACCAGAATCGCGTACGGCATGGTCTGTTTCATCATGATGCGCCCCTTCCTGCGCCCATCCTACCGCATCGGGCGGGTACAGACACGAAGCCGCCGCCCCGGGACAGGGAAGCGGGGCGGCGGCGAGAGTGGGGAGGGGCGAGCCTGGGGTGTACCCGCCCCTCCCCGGAAGTGGTCTGTCTACTCGGCGGGCGCCGGGCCGCGTCCATCGCGGGGGCGGCGTTCGCCACGCGGATTCGTATCGCCCTCGCCACGCGGGCCGGGGCGTCCCATCCGGTCGGCGGGCGTCAACACGCCGTCGCCATCGGTATCCATTTCGTCGAAGCGTTCCTGCGTCAGGTTCGGCCAACGCTCCTTCGCCTGCTCGAAAGTCATCGAGAAGTCGCGGGGCGGGCCGGGGCGATCCGCTGCTCCGGGGCCTTGGCGCGCGCCGGGGCGGCCAGGGCGATCCCCGCGGCCGAAGCCGTCTGCCGGGGTCAACACGCCGTCGCCATCGGTATCCATCTCATCGAAGCGTTCCTGCGTCAAATTCGGCCAACGCTCCTTCGCCTGCTCGAAAGTCATGCTGAAGTCACGAGGCGGGCCGGGGCGATCCGCTGCTCCAGGGCCTTGGCCCGGGCCGGGACGGCCAGGGCGATCCCCGCGGCCGATGCGGTCCGCCGGCGTCAACACGCCGTTGCCGTCGGTGTCCATCTCATCGAAGCGTTCCTGCGTCAGGTTCGGCCAACGCTCCTTTGCCTGCTCGTAGGTCAGGCTGAATTCACGGGGCGGGCCGGGGCGGTCGCCCGCGCCGGGTCCTTGGCGGGGGCCGGGTTGGGCCGATGCAAAGCCTGCCGCAAACATCGAGCCGGCGGTCAATGCGCAGCCCATTGCAAGAGCGGTCATGGTTTTCATGGCGGACTCTCCTTCTAGGTGTTCGGACCCGTGTATGCCGGGCCCGGTTGCAGTTTCGAACTGAATAGAATAGGGCAATGCGCGTGCCAAGGCCGCAGCAACCTCTAAATTTAGATATAAGAAGTTATGGCGACAGGAGTTGAGATTGTGGTGTTCGCGTGCGCAATGGGAGGCCGCATGGGGTTTGCGCAAAAAATGCGCAGATGTAGGCTGGGACACCGCGCACTTCCTGCGCTATACTGCGGGCCACCCACGCAAGATACTGGAATTCGACACGATGGAATTCGACCGTGCCGACCCTTATTCACGACGATCTCGAGCGCCGATACCAACTCACGCTGCCGGCAAACATGGACGCACCCGCGCCGCTGGTGATCGTGTTGCATGGCGGGGGAGGCAATGGCTCGGCCATTGCCGAAATCACGGCGTTCGATGCCTTGGCCGAGCGCGAGGGATTCATCGCCGCGTTTCCCAGCGCATACATGCGCCACTGGTACGATGATCGCAATATTCGGTTGACGGACAGCCATCCGGAGTTCGTGGACGATGTCGGCTTCATCGCTGCGATGATCGATGCGATCGCCGCGCAACACCCGGTGGATTTAGGCCGGGTGTACATCGCCGGGGCCTCCAACGGGGCGATGCTGGCCTTCCGATTGACGCGCGAGATCGGGCATCGCATTGCCGCCGTTGGCGCGGTGATGGGCCTGTTGCCCGAACACTACAGGAATCACGGCGAGCCCGAGGTCGCGATGCCGATCTGCCTCATTCATGGCACGGCGGACCCGATTGTGCCCTATACCGGTGGCGAGATGCGGGTGCAGCGCAAGTTCTACGGCAACGCGTTGTCGGTGGACGACACCGTGGCGTATTGGGTGGCGCACAACCACTGCATCACCCCGCCCACGATCGAGGAATTGCCCGAGAGCGACGACGAAAACTCGATGCTCGTGCGGCGCGAGACCTACGAATACGGCACGGACAACGCCGAGGTAGTGCTGTTTGTCGTGCAGGGGGGTGGGCATACCTGGCCGGGCGGCAAGCAATACGCGGGCGAGTGGCTCATCGGCAAGACCTGTTCGAACTTCAACGCCACCGAGGCCATCTGGGAGTTCTTCCAGCGCCATCGGCGCGGTTGAGCACGGGGCGCGCGGAGCGCGCTCTGGAGTGCGAGAAGCTTGCTCTCGCTCATTCTTCCCGCCTGCTTGCTGGCGGGCAATTGGCGGTGATTTGAGCGTTGCGGCAGGTCAAATTCCTATAGCGAAGCAAATGGCCATCGTACGGCAGCAAGCTGCCTCAGCAAATTAGCGGCAGCAAGCTTGCCGCACTCCACAGCGGCTGCGCCGCGCTCTAACGCACCGTTCAAACAGAAAATACAAGACTAATTGACAATCTTGGCGTCCAGGAAACCCGTGCCTCACCGGGGCACGACATGGAAGCCCAGGCCCTTCGGACCAAACCCACAACCATGACGCAGGCCCGTTGAGCGCCTCCTTGGTTGACAAGCCTCCCCGGGGGTACCAATACTGCCCCGGTGGCAGAGGCCGGTGCGCGCGGGCATAGTTTCACTGGGGCGCAACGGGAAACCCTTCTGCCCAAGGGAGGGGCCATTCATGCGCACCACAATGCTAGTCCGATTCATCGTTCCTTTTTTTCTGCTGATTTTTGCAGTTATTCCTGCGGCCACCGCGGAAAGTACCGGGCACCGCGCGGAAATTCTGTGGGATAAGTGGGGCGTGCCCCATATCTTTGCGGAAACGGACGCGGGCATCGCCTATGGCTTCGGCTGGGCGCAGATGCGCAGTCACGGCGATCTCATTGTCGGCCTGTACGCGCAGGCCCGGGGGCGCGCGGCGGAATATTTCGGCGAGGAGCATCTCGATTCGGACATCACGGTGTGGACCCACAATGTGCCGGATCTGGCGGCGCAGCACTGGGCCGCGCAGAGTCCTGAAATGAGGGCGATTAACGAGGCCTTCACGACGGGCATGAACGACTTTTTCGAGGCCCACCCCGACACCATCGACGCCAAGCTCCATCAAGTCTTTCCCGTCGTGCCGGAGGATGTGTTTGCGCATGGCCTGCGCACCATTCAGATGTACTTCGTCGGACGCGTGAATGCCATCGAGAATGCCGGCGCGCGCTGGGAAGAGGCCGCGGGCTCCAACGCCTGGGCGATCGCCCCCAGCCGAACGGAGAACGGCAACGCGATGCTCCTGTCCAACCCCCACCTCGCTTGGGCGGCCGGCATGCAGACTTTTTACGAGGCGCACCATGTGACGCCGGACAACAACTTCTACGGCACGACGCTGGTCGGCTACCCGGTTCTGAGCATGGGCTTCAACGACTACCTCGGCTGGACGCACACGGTCAACACGCTGGACGCGGCGGACACCTACGAGCTGACCCTCGTGGACGGCGGCTACCTGTTCGACGGCGAAGTGATTCCCTTCGAGGTTACCGAGCGCACGATCAAAATCTTGCTGGAGGACGGCGAATTCCGTGAGGAATCGCTCACGGTGCGGCGCTCGGTCCATGGCCCCATCGTGGCGATGCGTGAGGACGAGGCATGGGCCCACCGCATAGCCGGCATGGAATTGCACGACGCGCCGGCGCAGACCCTCGCGATGACGAAGGCACGCAACCTGGAGGAGTACGAGAGCGCCTTGAGCCGCCTCCAGTTGAGCATGTTCAACGCCATCTACGCCGACCGCGACGGCAACATCCTCCTGGTGTTCAACGGAACCATCCCCGATCGCGGCCGTGGTGACTGGGGCTATTGGTCGGGCCGTGTGCCGGGCGATACCTCGGAGACGCTCTGGACGGAATACCATGCCTACGAGGACTTGCCTCGCACGGTGAACCCGGAAAGCGGCTGGCTGCAGAACGCCAATGAGCCGCCGTGGTACATGACCATCCCCTATCCCCTGGATCCCGCCGATTTTCCCGGCTATATGGCCCCGGTCATTCATGTGGAGGCGGGTATCTTCCGTCCTTTGCGCTCGATGCGCCTGATGGAGGAGAACGACCAGCTCACCTTTGAGCAGGCGCTCGAGTTGCGGCACGATGCCCACAGCGAACTCGCCCTGCGCGTGGTGGATGACCTCGTGGACGCCGCGAGCGGCTCCGACGATGAAACCATCAAGGCCGCGGCGGCCGTATTGGCCAACTGGGACCAGCGCTACATGCCCGAAAGCCGGGGTGGCGTCCTGTTTGTCTCGTGGTATCAGGCCTATGTGCAGGCCGTGGGCCGCGCGGGCTCGCAGCTGTTTGCCGAGCCATGGAGCTACAACGCCGAGCCGCTGAGCGTTCCCATGGGTATCGGGGATCGCGAACGGGCCCTTCGGGCCCTCAAGAGTGCCGCCGCGATCCTCCAAGCCGCCGGCGCCCCGTTGGACATTCCTTGGGGCACGGTCATGCGCATGCGCAAAGGCGAGTACGATGTGCCCGGCACGGGCGGCCCCACGGCGGACACCTTCCGCGTGATCGGCTACGGGCAGCAGGAAGGCGGCCGCTACTACGCCACACACGGGGATACCTTCGTGTGCCTCATCGAGTTTTCCGACCCGGTCCGCGCGGAAGTCATCATGTCGTATGGCAATGCAACCCAGCCCGGCTCTCCGCACATCGGCGATCAATTGCCCTTGCTGGTGGAGGACAAGACGCGCCCGGTATGGCGTGACCGCGACTCGATTGAGGCAAACCTGAGCCTGCACGAGGTCTTGGGAGGAGAGTAGCCCGAGCTCACGGCCAAAGCGACTCACCGGCGGCGATAAATCCGCAAGCACGCGAGACCTATCCACTTCCCATGTCCCAACGGGGCACAACAGGGTAGCCCAGGGTTAGCCACCGGAGCGCGCAGCGCGTAGGGGGCGCGGCCCTGGGTAATGCGGTTGAACCCCATACCCATGCCCTGAAAGGGTATGACAAGATCACGGTCGTTGCCTGTCGTACCCTTACAGGGCACGATCGCGGGGGCGATGCCTTTCCCAGGGCCGCGCCTCCTTCGCTCGATGAGCTGCGGAGGCTTACCCTGGGCTTTCATGCGGCAGCCCTTCAGGCTGCATTGAAGGGCGATCGATTGCCCTCACCCGATTCCCAGTGCCCATTTTGCTCCCGCACTTCCCGCACATCAGCTACAGCATCAATTAAGACGCTCTAATTCGGCATCAGCACCACATAGAATGGGAAGCCGATGTAGCGATCGAAATGCTCGAGCAGTTCGGCGTGGGGACTGGCGCTGGGGTCCTCGGCTTGGTATTTGACCTTCACGAAGTGGTCGAGACGGTCGAGGACGGCCTCGTCCTTAAAAGTGGTGTCGTTCATCACGAGGCAGTTCTTGCACCAGGTTGCCCAGAAATCGATGAGGAGGGGTTGGCCCGTGGCTTGCGCCTCTTCCATGGCGGGCACGAGTTGGGTGCGCCAGCCGTATTCGTCGGCGGCCTCCATGCTCGCGGCCACGGCCTCGCGGTCGACGAGGTACTGGTCGTCGATCAATGTGTAGGTCGTGTACCCGTAGTACACGCCAAAGCCGATGATGAAGATGCCAATCGCGTATTTGACCGTGTTCATCCAAACGCCGGGCTTGGGCAGCATGGAGAGTCCGCCGCCAGCGAAGGGCCACGGCAGGGCCATGCCCAGCCCAAGCAAGAAGGGCAGGTAGAGACCCTCGACATTGCCCGCGGCGTAGGCATCTTGGGCATAGAGCAGCACGGCGATCAGCAGCGGCGCCACGCAGGCACCGGCCAGCAATGCACTCACGCCGCCCATAAAAAGGGCGAAAAACATCGTGCCTTTCTTGCCGTGTTGGCCGATTTTCGTCTGGAACCGGCTGAAATCGATATTGATGAAGCCGAACATGGCCAGGCCGAGCACGATGAACAATATCGTGATGAAGGCGTTGAACCAGATCGTTGAGTTGATGCCCCCGCCGAAGGTGCCCAGGCCAAACACGACGATGAGCCCGAGCGCCCCGAACACCGCGGTGATGCCAAGTCCATACGCGCCACCCAAGGCGAATCCGCGTCCGCGTGAGCTGGCCCGGGCCCCCGCGCCGATGATGGCGAGGTTGATCGGAATCAGCGGCAGCACGCAGGGGGTGAGGTTGAGCAGCAATCCACCGAACAAGGTCATGAAGATGCGGCCGAAGAAGCCGGCCGTCTCGACCAGTGACGGTCCCATGCCCTCGCCCGACTCCGCCGCGTCAATAAACGCAATAAACGGCTCGGAGCGCAGGTAGCCGCCCTCTTGCCCGGCGATGGAGAAATCCGCGAGCAAGACATCCCAGTCCGGCGTGCCCTCCGTGACCGCCTCCGCGGCGGTATCGACGGGCTCGTCGACCGCGACCGCCTCGCCCTCCCAGTTCACCGCGGCCACGGCGGCGGGCACGGCAGACTCGGCCGTGGCTGCACTCAGCACGGGAAGCTGAAAGATCAGCGTGCCGGTGTAGGGAGGCAGGCATTGGGCGTCGTCGCAGGCCTGATAGCGCAGGGATAGGGTCACTTCGGCTGCGGATTCCGCCACGATCTCGGCGCCGATAACGAAGTCATGCTCGTACACCGCCATGGGGTCGGGAGAGAACCCGAAGGTCTCGATCGCCGCCTCGGGGTATACGACGCGCTCAACCTTAAAACCCTCCCCGGAGAGCGTGAGCACCGTGGGGATGAGATATTGATCCAGCGGCTCGTGGCTATTGATGTGCCAGCCATCCTCGAGGGTGGCCGACAGGGCCAGACGCGCGGTCTCGCCCGCCACGATCGGCTCCGCATACACGGCCACGGACAACTGCGGACCATTGCGCGCCTGCATCACGCCCTTGGCCAGCGGGTCGGCGGTGTCGACAATCTCGGCCACGGCGATTTCTTCGTCTGGCTCGGGGGATTCCCACGAGAGTGCCTCGAAGGCCTCGGCCAACTCGGCATCCGGCTCGGCCGCCTCGCCCACCGTGAGTGTGAGCGAGATGGGAGCCGTCTCCGGCCGCCAGCATTGCTTGTCATCGCAGGCTTGATAGCGCAGCGAGCCCGCGAGTTCGTATTCGCCCGGCTCCAGGACATCGGAGAGCAAAAAGCGCGCGCCGATGTCGAATTCCTCGTTGTAGACGGCCATGGGCTGGTCCGAGCCCTCGAGGAAATGCTCCTTGGGCTCGGGGTAGAACACGCCGTCCAGCGCGATGCCCTCGGGCAAGTCGCTGAACGAGAGCACGGTGGGAATGAGGAAGTCCTCGAGCGGTTCGTTGGCGTTGGCCTTCCAGCCACGCGATAGTTCGACGCGCACGAGCGCGCGCGCCTCGCTTCCCGGTGCGAACGATGCCGCCTCCGGCGCGGTGCCAATGGTGATTTCCGGGCCTTGCGCCCATGCGGCGGCTGCAGTCACAAAGCAGGCAAAAAGCACGGGCAGGCGCATGGTTGGCATGGGATGGTTGGCTCCTGGGGTGTCCATCCGCCCGAATGTGGGCGACTTCGGTGCTTCCTAACGCTTGAGTAATTCAGCTAAGGCGCTGGATTCTGTCACTGGCTGCTGACAAGCGTAATTCTCGCACACGAAGGCCGCCGATTGCCCGTTGACGGGCGTCTTCCCCTCGAGCAGGGGAGAGGCCATGCCATCGGCCGTTCCATCGGCTGGATCCACCAACGCGACCGCCTTGTTCGGCAGATACGAGGCGTGCACCGTGCGGATAAGGGCCCGCGTCGCGTCCTTGGCCGGCTTACCCACGACGACAATCTCCTTGGGCGCGTGGAGGTGGTAGTCGAGCCCTTCGAGCATCTTGAGGTATCCCTGCGGGTGCGAGCGCAAGCCCTCGAGGTTGGCGCCCATGGTCTGCACGGCCCGCTCCCGGTAGTCGCCGTTGCCCGTGTGCAGGGCAAGGCGCAGCAGGGCCACAACGGCCACTGCATTGCCCGAGGGCTCGGACCCGTCGTAGGTGGGCTTCTGCCGGGCGATCAGCGGGCCGTGTCCTTCGTGCGTCATGAAGAAACCGGCGCCCTCGGCGTCCCAGAAGCGCTCGATCATCCCGGCGGCAAGTTGATTGGCCTCGCCGAGCCAGCGCCTGCTGTACGAGGCCTCGTGCAGGTCGACCAGCGCGTTGACGAGGTTGGCGTAGTCCTCCAGGAAGGCCGGGCCCTTCGCCACGCCGCGGCGGTACACCCGCAGGAGGCCTCCGTCGTCATCGCGCAGGGTGTTGAGGAGAAAATCGGCCGCTCGTTCAGCCGCCTCGAGGTAGGCGGAGTTGTCGAGCACCTGATGGCCCCGCGCGAGGGCGCTGATCATCATCCCGTTCCACGCCGTGAGGATTTTGTCGTCCAGGCCGGGCCGCACGCGCTTCGCGCGGACTTCGTACAGGGTCTGGCGCGCCTGGGCCATGCGCTGCTCGAGTTCTTCCAGCTCGATGCCGTGTTCCTCGGCGATGCGCGCGGGGTCGCGTCGAATGTGGGGAATGTTGAGGCCTTCATGGTAGGACTCGTGCGAAGTGAAATTGCCGTGCTTTTCGCAGTGGTAATACGCCGCGAAGAGCGATGCATCCGCTTTGCCCAGCACCGCGGCGAGTTCATCCCAATTCCAGATGTAGAATTTGCCCTCCTCGCCCTCGCTGTCCGCATCCTCGGTGGAGTAGAAGCCGCCGGTCTCGTCTGTCATTTCACGCAACTGGTAGGCGAAGATCTCCTCGGCCACCTTGCGATAGAAGGGGTCGCCCGTGAGCTGATAGGCCTCGAGGTATACCGGCGCCAACTGGGCGTTGTCGTACAGCATCTTCTCGAAATGCGGCACGAGCCATTCCTCGTCCACGCTGTAGCGGTGAAAACCGCCACCGACATGGTCGTACATGCCGCCGCGGGCCATGGCCGACAGGGTATGCAGGGCGATGTCGCGCGCGTTCGTGTCGCCCGTGCGGTGGAACTGGCGCAGGAGGATGCTCATGGAGGGTGCGGAGGGGAATTTCGGGGCATCGCCAAAGCCGCCATGGTACTTGTCGTACGATCGCGCCAATTGCTCGACGGCGGCATCGATGAATGCCTCGGTGAGGGGTTCCCCATCGGGCGCCGCCATGCGGGCGGAGTGCACGATGTACCCGGCGACCTTGTCGCTGCTGGTCACGATATCGCCCCGCCGCTCCTGCCATGCCTGCTGAATGCTTTGCAGAATGGTCGAAAAGCCGGGCATGCCCATGCGCGGGGACGGCGGAAAATAGGTGCCCCCGTAAAAGGGCTTCAGGTCCGGCGTGAGAAACATCGACATGGGCCAGCCGCCCTGGCCCGTCATCAGTTGCACCGCGGTCATGTAGATATCGTCGAGATCGGGCCGCTCCTCGCGGTCGACCTTGATGCTCACGAAATGGGCATTGAGATACGCCCCGATCGCCTCGTCCTCGAAGGATTCGCGCTCCATCACATGGCACCAGTGACAGGCCGCGTAGCCGATGCTCAAAAAGATCGGTTTGTCTTCCCGTCGCGCTTTTTCCAGCGCCTCTTCACCCCATGGGTACCAGTCGACGGGGTTGTGCACATGCTGAAGCAGGTACGGGCTGGTCTCGTTCGCGAGGTGGTTTAAACGGGTGGGGGTGCCCCCCGTGGATGCGCTCATGCCTGCTTGTCTCCCTGTCCATCGCAAGTTTGGTGTTCAACGCGGATTCTGGTTGGTAAGCCCCGCGCGCTCCTTCACGCTCTTTATGCGCTCCCCTTCATGCGACAACAGGCCTGCACCCGGCGGCATTCCGAGCGGTAATCCAAGCGGTAACCGAGTATAAACAAGAAACGGCCTGCACTCTCGCGGGGAGAATGCAGGCCGTGGGGATTCAGGTGGCGGGGCTTCTGCCTTGGATAGCTTCCGGGGTGTAGGCGTAGGGGTTTGCCCCGTGGGTAAGGGCAGCTCCAGCGAAGCGCGTCGGTAAACACCAACGGTTCATAGGAGCTAGAGGGAAGGAAGTTATGCCGTGACAGCAGCCCCACCATAAGATCGGGCTACGGACACCCGCGCGGCTCGTGCTACGCGGGATTCCTAGCGTGATTCAACTGTCTGCGCGTTCATGGGTGCAACGAGGGAGAGCGTAGTAATTGCCCGTTTGTCAGCCGAAGTTGACCGACTTGCCTAACCCCTTCGCTGCCGCTTGCGCGTCAACCTGACCAGAATATAACCGATCATCCGGGTGCTTGTCAAGCATTATTTGATTTTTCCGCGTGGATTTTTGGGAAGAGCCCAAAAACCGCACTATTCGGACACCCGAAGCAACGCCAGAAGCAGCCCCGCGCGATCCGTATCGCCCACGACAGCGCCCATGTACTGCGGGCACAGTTCGCGCGCCATCAATACGGACTTGCGCTCCATCGCCTCGCGTACGGCGCGCTCGGCCTCGCCGCCGCGCGCAGTGATGACCACTTGGGTCGGCTTGTTGCAGCAGGCGAACAGAAGCACCACGACGGTCTCGCCACGGTAGGTGGCCGTGCTGGCCCCAATCAGGCGCAGGGTACGGCCCTGTGCTTCCTCGTGCGCGGGAACGGAAATTTCATCCAGGCTCAAGTTGAAGCCGTATTGCCGCAGCAGCTGATCGACCTGATCGCGCTCGGGCTGCACGGAGGAGTAATGCTCCAGCTCCGGCACGGTTGCGCCGGCCAGCTTGAGGAAGGTGGGGGTGGCGTCGGTGGTCGAGGGTACCGCAAGCATGAGGACCACGAGAAGGACAGCGGCGATGGGCGCGGCGATTAAGGCGGCCTTGCGCCACTGGAAGCGGGTACGGGTCTGTGCTGCTTCCGCTTCGTACACCGCGGCCGTGGCACGCTTCCAGGCGCTCAACGGGCACGGGGCATCGGCACGCAAGAGGGAGGCAATGCCCTCGTTCAGGTGCTTTTCCTGCTCGAGTTCGTGCCGCTCCGCGTCCGACAGTTCCGCCAGAAACGCGGCGGCCTCGCTGGCGGATAGTTCTCCGTCCAGCCAAGCGGTTCGCTTATGTTCCTGTTCCATGTTCATGTTGCTACTCATTCCTCTGAAGCGCCGGTTTTGCGGCTTCTCAACCGTGTATTCACCGCGCGGCCAAATTCATGCCGCGTCACCCTGTCTTAAGTATTCCAGATGCGCGTGCGTATTCCCCCAACTCCTTTCGCAGCTTCGCTCGACCACGAGAGAGGTGCGTCATCACGGTCCCTGTGGGCATTTCCAGAATCTCCGCGATTTCCTTGTAAGAAAATCCTTCGACCCCACGGAGCAGAATGCAGGCCCGCTCATTGTCCGACAATTTGTGCATGGCGGCGAGCACTTCATCGCTCACCTCTTCCAGTACGGTGTTTGGATCGCCGACGACATCGAACTCCGGCTTGCGCTCGGGTTCCGGTACGCGTTCGGCGCCGGCCTCGTCGAGGCTGTCGAATCTACGCCCGGTGTGGCGGTTGGCGACGAAGACCTTGTTGGTGATGATGCGGTACATCCACGCGCGGAAGTTGGTTCCAGGCTGGAACTTATGGCGGTTCTCAAAGGCCGAGAGCACCGCCGAAGCGAACACATCCTCCGCCACTTGGGAGTCCCACGCCTGCCGCAGGATGTACCGGAACAGCTCGTCGCGATACTGATCGACGAGTTCCAGAAACTCCCGCGTGGTGAGTTTGTCAGCCGATTGCGCCATACCGTTGAGTGGCCCCTAACCTCACAGCCCCGCGCTGCGGAATATACGCCTGCGATGCTTATACCCCTCGCCCCGCGCGAAAGGCAAAAAGGGCACGGGACCACCGGTCATGGGGCCCCGTGCCTTTTGGACGATCGATCCCGGGAGCAGGTTACCCCACTTCCAGATGCACGGCCTCGCGTGCCTCGAGCCAGCGCTGACAATCCAGCGCCGCCATGCAGCCGGTTCCGGCCGCCGTAATGGCCTGCCGGTAGATCTTGTCGCGCACATCGCCCGCGGCGAATATTCCCTCGATATTGGTGTAGGTCGTGTCCGGCTTGCACACGAGATACCCGATCTCGTCCATATCCAGCACATCGACAAAGAGGTCCGTGTTCGGCTTGTGTCCAATGGCGCTGAAGTAGCCGGCCGCCTCCAGATCGCGCGTCTCGCCGGTGTTCACATCCTTGATGCGCACGCCCGTGACCCCGCTCTGATCATCGCCGAGGATTTCCTCGACCACGCTGAACCACTCGAAGATGATCTTCTCGTGATCCATGGCGCGCTGGCCCATGATCGGGCTTGCGCGGAGCTGATCGCGCCGGTGCACCACATGCACGGCACTGGCGAAGTTGGCCAGAAACAGGGCCTCTTCCATCGCCGTGTCGCCACCGCCGACAACCACGAGGGGCTTGTTGCGGAAGCGCGGCAGGGCCCCATCGCAGGTGGCGCAGGCGGAGACGCCCCGGTTCATGTAGGTTTCCTCCGAGGGCAGGCCGAGATAGCGGGCCGTGGCCCCGGTCGCGATGATGATGCTCTCGGTTTCCCACGATTCCTCGCCGGAATAGACCCTGAATGGCGGGCCGTCGAAGTCGATCTTCGTCACATTCTTCGACAGGATGCGCGTGCCGAAGCGCTGGGCCTGCTTTTTCATGTCTTCCATCATCTGCGGGCCGGTCACGCCGTCCGGGTAGCCGGGGTAGTTCTCGACCTCGGTCGTCGTCATCAACTGACCACCGGGGAGCATGTCCTTGTCCTCGAATGGGTCGCCCTCAAACAGCAGCGGCTGGAGGTTGGCGCGCGAGGTGTACAGGGCCGCGGTGTAGCCGGCGGGCCCGGACCCGATGATAATGACATTTTCCATGGTGAAGACTCCGAGGTTGTGTGCGGTGATCGGCGCAATTCGGCCGTCAAGGCCATGATGGCGCGCAAAACATTATAAGGATGCCGCGGGCATCGTCACAAGGCGGAATAACCTGTAATGGCTGCTATCGATTCCCCGTGCATTCAGGAGGCGTGGGGTTGCATACCGCCTGCGTGGCACTTCCTGCTATAAATGGCGCCCCGGGCATGAGGAAATTCGATGCACATTCATTATTTCCAGCATGTGGAATGCGAGGACCCGCTTGAAATCCTCGCTTGGGCCCAGGCGCGCGGGCATTCGATCACGGGGACTCGGTTGGACCGGGATGAACCGCTGCCGGTGCCCAGCGCATTCGACGCCCTGGTCGTCATGGGCGGCCCGATGAACATCTACGAGCACGAGCGCTTCCCGTGGCTCCAGCAGGAAAAGGCATTGCTCCGCGCGGCGGTGGATGCCGGGAAAGGCGTGCTGGGCATCTGTCTCGGCGCGCAGCTGCTGGCGGATGTACTTGGCGGCCCGGTGACGCGCAATCCGGAGCCGGAGATCGGCTGGCGGGAGGTCTCCGTGACGGCTGCGGGTGCGGCCTCGCCGATTTTTGCAGGCATACCACCAGTCTTTTGCCCGATGCACTGGCACGGCGACACCTTCGCCATTCCCCCGGGTTGCGTGCATGCCATCCAAAGCGATGCCTGCGCGAACCAGGCGTTCGTCTCGGCCGATGGCCGCTGCGTTGGACTTCAGTTTCATCTGGAGGAAAACGAGCGCGGCGTGGAGCTGTTGCTGGAGAACTGGGCGGATGACCTCGTCGACGCCCCCTTCGTGCAGTCGGCCGACGCCATTCGTGCCGAGATGGCCGCCGCCACCGCTGCAACGCGCCCGGTCCTCTTTCGCCTGCTCGACAACTGGGCGGAAGCACTCAAAGATTGGTCGCGCTGAAAGATTGATCGCGCGGTCCCCCCGGGGTCAGAATGCGCGCATCAACACCGGGGGAGCACCACCATGGGGCCGATTGGGCCAGTTCTGCGCGCGCTTCGCGTCTATCAGTATCCAAAGAATCTGCTGCTCTTCGCCGCCCTGATCTTTGCGCAGGAACTGTTCGACGGCACGAAGTTGCTGCTGAGCGTTGCCGCGTTTGCCGTGTTCTGTGCGGCATCAAGCGCGGTGTACATCTTCAACGACCTGCGCGATGTCGAACTCGACCGTATCCACCCGGACAAGCGCAACCGGCCTTTTGTCAGCGGCGCGCTTTCCAAACGCACGGGCTGGGGGATGCTCGCCGTCCTTTGCATTTTCAGCCTTGTGGCCGCGGCGTTGATCGGCCTGCCGTTTCTCGGCGCGGTGCTGGCCTACTTCGCCCTGAACATTGTCTATTCGCTGTTCGCGAAGAATGTCGTGCTGCTCGATGTCATTTGCGTGGCCATCGGCTTCGTGATTCGCGCCGTGGCGGGGGCCTTGGCCATCGCGGTGGTCTTCTCGAATGCCCTGGTCATCTGCACATTTTTCCTTGCGTTGTTCCTTGTTTTGGGCAAACGCCTGCGAGAACTGGAAGACCTGGGCGAGCTGTCGACCTCCAGCCGCTCGGTGCTCGACCTGTACAGCAAGCCGCTGCTCGAGGCGCTCATTCTCATCATGGCCGCGGCGACCTTGCTCGTCTATGTTATGTACACGATGTCGCCCGAGGTCATCGACCGTTTCGGCACGGACAAACTCTATTTGACCCTGCCGTTCGTCATCTATGGCTTGTTTCGGTATCTCTACCTCGTGCACAATGCCAATGGAGGAGGCGACCCGAGCAAGACCCTCCTCACGGATGGCCCGTTGCTTGCAGTCGTCGTGTTCTGGGGCCTTGCCAGCATCGCCATCCTGTATGGTTTCGGCGGCTCACCGGCTTTGGCATCCCATTAGCAGGTGGCGCCATAATTCCGGGAGGCACCTAGCATCATGGCCAAGACAATCGACGACAGCACGCTCTTTCTCCAGATGGATGATGTCGTGGCCATTGTGCTCGGGGGCGGCCGGGGCTCGCGCCTGTGGCCCCTAACGGATGAACGCGCCAAGCCCGCCGTGCCGCTCGTGGGCCGCTACCGCCTCATCGACATTCCGCTCAGCAACTGCCTGCACTCCAAGCTCGACCGCATTTTCGTGCTCACGCAGTTCAACAGCGGCTCGCTGAATCGCCACATCACCAATGCCTACAAGTTCGACAACTTCACGCGCGGTTTCGTGGAGATTCTCGCCGCGGAGCAGACCGATTCCGAGGGCGACAACTGGTACCAGGGCACGGCGGACGCCATTCGCAAGGCGATCAAGCACATCCGCAATGTGCGCGCGAAGCACTATGTCATTCTCGCGGGCGACCACCTCTACCGGATGGACTACCGCACGATGATGGCCACGCACCTGCGCGAGAACGCGGACATCACGGTGGCGGCCCTGCCGGTGACGAAGCAGGACGCCGCGGGCTTCGGCATCATGAAGGTCAGCAACAATGGCCGCATCCGCGAGTTCGTGGAGAAGCCGCAGAAGGACGACCAGCTCAAGGAGTTGGTGTTTCCGCGCGAAGCGTTCGAGAAGATCGGCTTCTCGCCTGCCAGGGGCCGTGACTACCTGGGCTCGATGGGTGTGTACGCCTTCAAGGCGAATCTCCTCATGGATATGCTCACCTCCAACAAGGAATGGAACGATTTCGGGCAACATGTGATCCCGAGTTCGTTGAAATCGCACAAAGTCGTTGCCCATCCCTTCATGGGCTACTGGGAAGACATCGGTACCGTGCGCTCGTACTTCGACAGCAGCATCGCGCTGACCGGCTCGAAGGCGCCGTTCGAGCTGAACGACCCGACGCATACGATCTACACCAACTCCCGCTACCTGCCGGGTGCGCAGATCAACGGCGCCTCGATCACCGACTCGATTCTCTGCGAGGGTTGCCGCATCGAGGAGGCCACGCTGAAGAACGCCATCGTGGGCATTCGAACGCATATCCGCAAGGGGGTCGAGATCGAGCGCTCGATTATCATGGGGGCGGACTACTACGAGGAGCACCCGAGGGCCAAGTATCCGCTTGGCATCGGGCGGGACTGCAAGATCTCCGGCGCGATCATCGACAAGAACGCGCGTATCGGCAAGGGCGTGGTGATTCGTGGGTCCAAGCGCCTGCGGGATCAGACCGGCGAAGGCTGGGCCATTCGCGATGGTGTGGCCATTGTGCTGAAGAATGCCGTCATTCCGGATGGAACCGTCATTGGATAAGCGTGTGCGCTTACGCGCTGCATGAGCGCGCAGTCCACCGAGCGTGAGTTCACCTGGCTTGAAGGCCTCGCCTATTGCGGCGCGGCCATCGCCATTCAACTCACCTCCGAGATGATCGCCCAGTGGGGCACCTACTTCTATTCGCCCACGGCCGGCACGGGCCGCACGGTGTATGTCGCCATCGGCCTGGTGGGGATTATCTTCATCACCGGGCGCATCTTCGACGCCTTCACCGATCCCGTCATTGGCCGCTGGTCCGACCGCACGAAAAGCCGGCGCGCGCGGAAGCGCTGGTGGGCGCCGGAGGGCCGCCGCCGCCCGTTCATCTTCTGGGGCTCGATCCTGATGACGGGCAACTTCATTTTATTCTGGTATCCGCCCTTTGCACCGGAAAGCACGGGCAATCTCATCTTCGGCACCGTGGTGGTGTGCCTGCACTGGATCTTTTTTACGCTTTGCGTCGTGCCGTGGCTGGCCCTGGGCCCCGAGATCGCCCGCTCGAAGCAGGCACGCGTCAAACTGGGCGCGTGGATGGCCCTCGGCATGATTCTCGGGCTCGCGGCCGCCGTGATCCTTCCCGGCCAGTTCATCGAGATGCTCGACCCGGCCCGGCACCCCGTGGATGGGGCGGAGGCGGCCTATTCCGCCGCGGGGTATCAACGCACCGCCATCATCTTCGCCGTCACTGCGCTTATCCTGTTTCAGTTTTTCGTGTGGGTGGTTCGTGAGCGCTTCGACTCCGCCATCGAGCCCGCACGGGCAAGCACGGCGAGCAACCTGCGTGATGTTGCGGCGAATTTCCCCTTCATCATCTACCTCATCGCGTTTCTCACCTTCAGCATCGGCAATCTCGCCGCGCAACGCGTCATTCCCTATTGGGCGGAGGCGGGACTGGGCGGAAGCGAGGCCTGGGTATCGCTGCTCATGCTCCCCTTCATCGGCTCGGCCCTGTTCACCGCGTTGGTCATCACGCCCGTACTCGGGCGAATCATGCCCATCAAGTGGCTCTTCTTCCTTTCTATCGCCATCATCACGGTCGCCCTGCCGATGATGTTCGTCATCGGCAGGGCACCATTGAGCACCCCCCTGTTGCCCGAAGGCCTCATGACGGCTTGGATGGGGCTGCTGGCGACCGAGTCCGTGCTTTCCGCCAACCGCGCCTTGCTCGGCGCCTGCCTGTTCGGCTTCGCCGGCATCGGTCAAGGCATCACCTATGTGCTGATGACTCCCTTGATGGGCGAGATCATCGACTTCGATGAGCAACGCTCGGGCGAGCGGCGCGAGGCGCTCTACAACGGCTTCAGCGGCATCGCATTCAAACTGGGTCAGTCCGTATCGATTCTGCTGGCGACGCAAAGCATGAGCCGCTTTGGAAACTCGGTGGAAAATCCGACGGGCATCTTGATCGTCGGTCCGATAGCCGGGTTTTGCGGCTTGATCGCCTGCATCGCAATCCTGTTTTACCCCCGCCTGCATGTCACGCCGGAGACGACCGAGGAGTTCCTCGAGGAGTTGGAGCACGAGGGGCCGGGGCAGACTACTCCAGCGCCTCGCGAATAGCCTCCACAACGGCCGCGCCGAGGAAAGCGTACCCCTCTTCGTTGAAGTGGACATTCGCCGGGCGCTGGTATTCATCCAAATGCGGCAACACGAATGCGTGGAGATCGTTCACGCGCACGCCGTGGTGCGACATGATCGGCTCGGCAATGGCATTGACGCGCAGCTCATCGCCCGGCACGCGCCGCGACGCGCCCTCGGGCACCGGCGTCGTGGATGCCCAGATGAGCGTCGCACCGGTTTGCACCATGCGCCGCACGAGTGCCGTGAGGTTGTCGCGGTAGCTGTCCTCGTCCACCTGCCACTCCGCGGGATCATCGTCGCGGCGAATATCGTGCAGTCCCCAGTTGAAATGGATGACATCCCACTCAATATCCCGAAGCCATTCGTCGATGTGCTCCATGCCGCGCGTGGTGGGCCCGCCATTCGTCGGAATCCGGTACACATTCGCCTCGCCTGCAAGGGTGCGCCGCACAAAATTCGTGTAGCCGATGCTGATGGAATCGCCGATCAGCAGCACATTCGGCAAGTCCGGGTCGACGGTTGGATCCTGGAAGACGGCGCGCAACTCGGCGTCTTCCGCCTGCGCCGCCGCGCCCAGCACCGTTGCAACTCCCAGCACAATTGCAGCACTCAACCCCATTCGCAGCATTGTCGTTCCTTTCCTGCTTTCGGCCTATACCCGCCGCACGCGCAGCATCTGGTTGCCACCCCGTTGAAATTCGTAGGGCACTTTGATGATGGTCACTTCGAGCCCTTGCTTCGCGAGGCACCCCATGACGGGCTGCAAATGCGGGGATACCACGCCGTCGAGCGTGAGCAGGGGAAAGACGCGGATCTCGCGGGCCACGCGCAGCATCTCGAGCATGCCGGCGGCGTGGGCGGCCTCATCCGCGTGGGCGCTGTACAGGAAGAGGTAGTGCGAGCACAGGGCGAGGCCAAAGGCGTCGTCCTCGAATGGAAGCGTGGGCAATTGCGCGGCAACATACCGGCCCTCGCGCTTTCCCTGCGGAAAGTCGTGCAGAAAGGCCCGCATGGCATGCATGCGCACCGCGCCGAGTTCCTCGGGGGTGTGGATGGCCTGCCACACGAAATCATCCGCGTGATCGCGCGTTTTTTGCAGGAGTCCCGGGTAGACCTCGGCAATTCGCTTGTCGATCTGCTTGGCGGAGAACGCGTAGATCGGGTCGCAGGAGACAACCTTGGCGCCGTGCAGCGTCGCATGGCTGTTGAATGCCGCCGGGCCATCACCGCAACCGAGAATGGGTTTCTCGAGGTCATCGTCGAGCAGGAGGAACATGCGGCGGTACTCGTCAAACGAGCGGCCCCAGGGAACGACTTGCTCGAGGCTTATCGACATGCGGCGCCCTCCATTACGGCGTTTCCTTTTCCGGCAACGCGGGTTCACCGGGATGCTTTCGCCTCGCGCCGCCCAGCAACAGGTAGGCAGCGCCGAGTGTGCCGCCCGTGGCGGTGGCGAGGCCGGGAATGGCGGTGGGAATGGCCGTCAGCACCCCCACCACGATCGCCTTTCCGAGGGCCGCCTTCGGGCTGTCCCCGTACAGCTCCCTCTGGATATAGCGCACGCCGAACGCAAGCACCACGGCCACGGCGACGCTGATCGGCCATGTGGTGAATGCGGTAGCCGTCTCTTTTCCGAAGAGCATCAGGTCCACGGCGAACACCCCGAAGCCGGCAAGCGGGTGCAGGCCCAAGCGGCCCATTAGCGATCGGTTCGCGCCCATCGGTGATATTCCCCCTTGCTGTGCGAGGTTCCGAATCTGCAATCAGTATAGCGCTCTTGGATGCGTACCGCCCATTTCGTATTCGAACCTTGGATCTTGGATTCAAGAAAACGGGAATCCCGTTGAAGCCTCTATCGGTTCGCATGGCATAATCGCCGTTCATGCTTCGGGCAATCGCACCTTCGGGGGGAACCGGCAACCGTGGACAAGGATTTCATTCTCGCGCTGGACCAAGGCACGACTTCCTCGCGCTCGATTTTGTTCGACCGCAAGGGAAAGATCATCTCGTCGGCCTCGGAGGAGTTCCGCCAGATCTACTCGCAGGCGGCCTGGGTGGAGCACGACCCCAACGACATCTGGCAGAGCCAGCTTCGCACGGCGAAGATGGTGCTCAAGGAGTCGAACACGGACCCGGAGCGCGTGGCGGCCATTGGGATCACAAATCAGCGCGAGACGACCATCATCTGGGATCGGGAGACCGGCAAGCCGATTCACAACGCCATCGTGTGGCAATGCCGCCGTACTTCGCCGATGTGCGATGCCTTGAAGGAGGCGGGCCACGCGGACCTCGTCCAGAGGAAGACCGGCCTCATCATCGACGCGTATTTCTCCGGCACAAAGGCCGCATGGCTGCTCGATCAGGTGTCGGGCGCACGCAAGCGGGCGGAACGGGGCGAGCTGTGCTTTGGAACGGTGGACTCGTGGCTGCTCTACAACCTCACGGGCCTCCACCAGACTGAACCGACCAACGCCTGCCGCACGATGATGTACAACATTCACGAGCATCAGTGGGACGACGAAATGCTCGATATCCTTCGCGTTCCGCGGGCGATCCTGCCCGAGGTGAAGCCCACCTCGCATGTGTTTGGCGAGACCACCGTGCTGGGCGGCGCCATCCCCGTGGCGGCCATGGCGGGCGACCAGCAGGCGGCCCTGTTCGGCCAGACCGCCTTCGAGCGGGGTGAGTGCAAGAACACCTACGGCACCGGCTGCTTCCTGGTGCTGAATACCGGCGCGGAGCCGGTCCAATCGCACCACGGCCTCCTCACCACCGTCGCCTGGGACCTTGATGGCAAGGTCGAGTATGCCCTCGAGGGCAGCATCTTCATCGCCGGCGCGGTCATCCAGTGGTTGCGCGATGAACTCAAGCTGATCGAGACCGCAGCCGAGAGCGAGGCCGTCGCCAAAGAGGTGCCCGACTGCAACGGGGTCTCGATCGTCCCCGCTTTCGTCGGGCTCGGGGCTCCGCATTGGGATTCCAATGCTCGCGGCGCCATCGTCGGGCTCACCCGCGGCGCCAACCGTTCCCATATCGTACGCGCCGCGCTCGAGTCCATCGCCTTGCAGTCGGCCGATGTGCTGCGCTGCATGGAGTCGGACACGGGCGTGCCCATCCGGCAATTGAAGGTGGACGGCGGCGCATCGGTCAATGATCTGCTGATGCAGTTCCAGTCTGATATCTTGGATCTCGAAGTGGTACGCGGGAAAGTCAGCGAAACCACGGCCTTGGGTGCGGCCTTTTTGGCGGGTCTGGCGGTGGGGGTGTGGGATCGGCGGGAGTCTTTGCGAGGATTATGGGAAATAGATCGCCGATTTACACCGGAATGGAACGATCAAAGGCGAAAAGCTGCAATAAATACTTGGCAAAATGCGGTTGAAATGGTAAAATCTTAGAACCCCGTGATCTGCCTTTTTTCCAAGAAAAGGGTTTGCGTTCCCACCCACCCCATGCTACACTACAGACGGTCAGCGCCACATGTGGCGTTTCTCCTTCCGCGGAGGCCCTGGAACCCCAAGTCCAGGGCTTCTAAAACGACCTCGCGGCAGGCGACCGATACTTTTCGGACTCCGGGCTGCGAGTGAAGATACACCGGCCGGGGCGTGAAATTCACGCCCCGGCCACTCGTTTTAAGCCGAACCCGCTCGCTTCAAGCGCAACAGGTCACGCGCACCAGGGCACACAGAAAGTACGCATATCGCGCCCCTTCTATCGTGGGAAGCCTTCTATCCTGGGAAGATTGCACGGGCGGTTGTGATAGGCTATGGATGTCGTCCTCTGCGTTACCCCTGTCATTCGCCCCCGCGGAGTTGTTGAGAGTCCATGTCTTCCGAAAAGCCCATGTCTTCCGAGAGTCCTGACACGCCCGTGAAGCCCCTTCAAGACGAACCTCGCTGGGAGGGCGTTCGCGAGATCAGCAATCTTGCCGTGCCGATCATCATCGGCATGATGTCGTGGACGCTCATGCAGTTCGTCGACAACATCATGGTGGCGCGCGTGGGGAAGGAAGCCCTCGCGGCCGTGGGCTCCGCCGGGATCTGGTCGTTCCTTCTCGCGGGAATGTTCATCGGCACTTGCTCGTGCGTGGCGACCTTCGTGGCGCAGAGCATCGGGCGCGGACGGCCGGAGGAATCCGCTCACTACACCTGGCATGGGGTCTATTTCGCCCTGTTCGGCGGCGTGGCCGCGCTGGCCTTGTGGCCCCTGGCCCCGCACCTCTTCGGCATCATGGGGCACAGCGAGGAAGTCACCCGGCTGGAGACCGTCTACTTCCAGATTCGCCTCGCCGGGTTCATCTTCCTGGCGTGGGCCGCGGCGCTCACCTCGTTCTTCCAGGCGATCCACCGGCCCATGCTGCCCTCGCTGGTGGCCATCGGCTGCAACTTGCTCAACGCCGGGCTCGACTACCTCCTGATCTTCGGCTACGAGCCCCTCGGTATCCCCCGGCTTGAGGTCGTCGGCGCTGCGTGGGCCACCGTGATCGCTACCGTCGCCAATGCCCTCATCCTGCACGCCATCTTTATCTCCGGCGCCTTCCACCGCGAGTACGCGACGCGCGCGTGGGACTCCATCCGTTTTCAATGGCGCAAGCTGCGCGAGCTGGTCCGCATCGGCATTCCCGCGGGCCTGGCCATGACGCTCGATATTGCCATCTGGGGCATCTTCATCAGCATCATCGTCGGCCGCTTTGGGGATGAGGTCCTCGCGGCGCAGACGGCCGTCATCACGATGATGCATGTCTCCTTCATGCCTGCGGTGGGTTTGAACCATGCCATCACGGCCATTGTGGGCAAATATGTCGGTGCGAAGGACATCCCCCGCGCCAAGGCGCGCGCCTACACCGCCACCCGTATCGCTGCTGTCTATATGGTCGGCATGGGGCTCGTCTTCGCCTTCCTCGGCGGGCCGATGCTCGAGCACCTCTTCGATTCCGGCCCCGAGGTCGTGCGCATCGGCCGCGTGTTGTTCATTCTCGCCGCCCTTTTTCAGGGGTTTGATGCGGTCAACATCGTCATCAGCGGCGCCTTGCGCGGCGCGGGCGACACCCGCTACATGGCCATCGTCATGTTCATTGCGGCCTACGCCTTCTTCCTGCCCGCTGCCGCCGTGTTCGCCTTCACCATGAACGGCGGGGCCATCGGCGCGTGGATCGCGGCGACGATCTACATCATCGGGCTGAGCGGCATTCTGCTGCACCGCTTCGCCAGTGAGCGCTGGCTCGGCATCGAGATCTTCGAGGCTGACTCCGAGCCTCGGCCGTCGTCGACCGCGGGCGCGTAGGGTTTCGCGCGTTTTCAGCTTCTTTTTCCTTGCGTTCGCTGGAATTAATAGCGCATACTCACAGAGTTAACCCGCACTAACTTCAAGGCCGCCAACCATGCGACTCATCCTCGCCTGCATATCCACACTCGCCGTCCTCGCCGCATGTGCCCCCGCCACGGATACCGGGGGCGACGCAGGGCTGCGCGTGGTGGCCACGACCGGCATGATCGCCGATGTGGCGCGGCAGATCGGCGGGGAGGCCTGCGAGGTGACGGCTTTGATGGGCCCCGGGGTGGATCCACACCTGTACCGCGCGACGCAGCGGGATCTGCGTGCCTTGTCGAACGCCGGCCTGATCCTCTACAACGGCCTGAAGCTGGAAGGGCGCATGGAGGACATCTTTGAGCGGATGGCCGGCCGTACGCTGACGGTTGCGGTGACGGATGGCATCCCGCGCGACGAGTTGCGTTCGTCTCCCGAGTACCCCGAGCACTACGACCCGCATGTGTGGATGTCCGTGCCCCTCTGGCGAATGGCCGCGGCGCGGATTCACGAGGCGCTGGTGACGGCGGACCCGGAGAACGCCGCGCAGTATGACGCGAACGCAGCGGCGTATCTCGCGGAGCTGGATGAACTCGATGCCGAAATTCGCGCGACGCTGGAGAGTTTGCCCGAGTCGAAGCGTGTGGTTATCACGGCCCACGACGCGTTTGGCTATTTTGGGGATGCGTATGGCTTCGAGGTGGTGGGGCTTCAGGGCATCAGCACGGACGCCGAGTTCGGCCTTCGGGATATCGAGCGGCTGGTGGGCATCGTCCTTGAGCGCGATGTGGCCGCCGTGTTTCTGGAGACTTCCGTAAGCCGCCGCTCGCTCGAGGCCTTGGCCGAGGGTATCCGCGCGCACAACCGGGAACTGCGGCTGGGCGGGCCACTCTACTCGGACGCACTCGGCGAGGCCGGCACGCCGGAGGGAACCTATATCGGGATGATTCGGCATAATGCCCACACGATCGCGGAGGCCTTGGAGTGAGCACAGACGACGGCAGTTGTCCCATCGAGGTGCATGACCTTACCGTGGCGTATCACCACCGCCCCGTGCTGTGGGACATGGACGCGCTGTTCCCCGACGGCAAACTCATCGCCATTGTCGGCCCGAACGGCGCGGGCAAGAGCACTTTGCTGAAGGCCATCATGGGCCTTGTGCCCTTGGCGTCGGGATTCGTGAAGATTCGCGGCAACACCGGCAAGGCCGCGCGTACCGCCATCGCCTATGTGCCGCAGCGCGGCTCGGTGGACTGGGATTTCCCGACCACCGCGTTGGATGTCGTCTTGATGGGCCGCTACGGCCACCTGCCGCTGTTCGCCCGTCCGCGCAAGCGCGACCGGGACATCGCGCGGCAGTGCCTTGAGCAGGTCGGCATGTCGGAATTTGCGAACCGTCAGATCAGCCAACTCTCCGGCGGGCAGCAGCAGCGCGTGTTTCTTGCGCGGGCCCTGGCGCAGCAGGCGCGCATCTACCTCATGGACGAACCCTTCCAGGGGGTGGACGCAGCCACGGAGACGGCCATTGTCGACCTGTTGCGCACGCTGCGTGAACAGGGCAGCACGGTCGTCGTGGTGCATCACGATTTGCAGACGGTGCGCGAGTATTTTGATTGGGTGATGCTGGTCAATCTCCGGCAGATCGCGTTCGGGCCGGTCGAGGCGGTTTTCACGCACGAAAACCTCCAGGCTGCCTACGGTGGCCGCCTCCAGTTGCTCACCGATGTCGGCGAACAAATGCGGCAGCGCGAGTGGCGCGCGCGGCACGAGTAGGGTCCATTGAGCGACCTCCCTCCATGGCTCGCCTTTTTCACATTCACCTCGGTGAATGTCGTGTTCGTCACGGCCGGCTGCATGCTCATCGGCATTACCGGCGGCACGCTGGGGTCATTTGCGTATTTGCGCAAGCGCAGTCTCCTGGGCGATGCACTCGCGCACGCGGCCCTGCCGGGGGTCTGCGTGGCCTTTCTGCTCACGGGCACGAAGGACCCGCTGGTGATTCTGCTGGGCTCGGTCGCCGCGTGCTGGCTCGGGGCCATCACGATCGACGCGATCACCGCCTACACCCGCGTGAAGGAAGACAGCGCCCTGGGCATGGTGCTGAGCGTGTACTTCGGCGTCGGCGTTCTGCTGCTCACCTACATTCAGCAATCCGGCAATCCGAACCAGGCGGGCCTCGACGCCTTCCTCTTCGGCGAGGCGGCCTCGATGGTGCAACGCGATGTGTGGACCCTTGCCGGCGCGGGTGGCCTCGCCTGCTTCTGCGTGGTGCTGGCCTACAAGGAACTGAAGCTGCTCGCGTTCGACCCTGATTTCGCGCATTCCCTGGGCTTTAATCGCCGACTCCTCGAGGTGTTTCTCTCGACCCTCATCGTGATTGCCGTTGCCATTGGCCTGCAGGCGGTCGGCGTGGTCCTCATGGCGGCCATGCTCGTCACCCCGGCTGCCGCTGCGCGCTACTGGACCGATCGGCTCGGGGTGATGCTGCTGTTGGCCGCCGGTATTGGCGCCGCGAGCGGATTCATGGGGGCCTACGCCAGCTACCTTGCGCCCCGAATGCCGACGGGCCCGTGGATGGTGCTGGCCGCCTCGGCCCTGTTCTTTCTCAGCATGGTGCTGTCTCCGCGGGCGGGCATCGTGCCGCGCCTGTACCGCCATCTGCGTCAACGCCGCCGCACGGCCGAGGAGAATGTGCTGCGCACGCTCTACTTGCTTGATGAGCGCAGGCATCGGCCGGACGGCCATTTCTCGCTGGGCGAGGTGATTGAGCATCGCCCGATGCCGCTGGGCACGCTGCGGCGTGTGCTCCTCCGGCTGGAGCGCAATGGGCGGGTGCGCGCGTCGTCCGTAGGACTGTTCACCCTCACGGAATCCGGCCGGGCCCGGGGCGAACGCCTGACGCGCCTGCACCGTCTGTGGGAGCTGTACCTCACGAGCAAACTCGACATCGCCCCGGATCATGTGCACGACGATGCCGAGGAAATCGAGCACATTCTGACGCCCGAGCTGGAGGAGCGTCTCCTCGCCGCGCTGAATCACCCCGAGACCGACCCGCACGCCCGCGTGATTCCCGGTTTGCGGTCACGGAGCGAAGAGCCATGAGCGAGACCATCTGGATCATCCTCATCGGTTCGCTGGTGGCCTCCTCGTGCGCACTGGTCGGGTGCTTTCTCATCCTGCGACGGCTGGCCATGCTGAGCGATGCCATCAGTCATGCGGTCCTCCCCGGAATCGTGCTCGCCTTTCTCATCAGCGGGGGCGTGGGACTGCTGCCCGCATTGCTCGGCGCCGGCGTCTTCGGCGTGCTTACCGTCGTGGCGACCGACCTGATGCAACGCTATGGCCGCGTGCAGTCCGATGCGGCCATCGGCGTTGTCTTCACCGTCTTTTTCGCGCTTGGCGTTGTGCTCATCAGCGCCCTGTCGGGCCAGGTGCATCTCGACGCCGAGCATGTCCTCTTCGGCGAGATACTCTACGCGCCATTCAACACCTGGACCGTGCTCGGCATGGACATTCCGCGCGCGGCCATCATCATGGGGGGCGTCACGGTCCTCAACATCGCCTTTGTGATTCTCTGCTACAAGCAATTGAAGGTTTGCGCATTCGACCCGCAGCTGGCCGCCTCAATCGGCATCTCGGTCGTCTTCTGGCATTACGCCCTCATGGCGGCCGTGAGCATGACCACCGTGGCCAGCTTCGAAAGTGTCGGTGTCGTCATTGTCGTCGCCATGCTCATCGTGCCGGCCAATACCGCCTACATGCTCACCGATCGCCTCGGGTGGATGCTCATACTCGCGGTGATCGCGGGGATTCTCAGCACCGTTGGCGGCTATGCCCTCGCCGCCCTGCTGGATGGCTCGATTGCCGGGGCGATGGCCACCGTGAGCGGAGTGCTCTTCGCCTTGGCCGCCTTGTTCAGTCCCACCCATGGCGTGCTGATTCGCCGCCGCCGGGCCCTGCGCCTCGAGCCGTCCGACCCGAACATCGGCCAGGCCGGTCCGTGACGCACACGGCCGGGTAGAACCGCCACGGCCTGCATGCCCATACTATGCGCGCGCGTATCGCGCCAAGGAGACCGCATTTCATGAAGAAGACCGTATTGCTGATGCAATGCCCGGACAAGCCCGGAATTGTCGCGCGACTGTCCGAGTTCATATTCAAGCACGGCGCCAACATCATCAGCTCCGACCAGCACTCCACCGACCCGCAAGGGGGCCGCTTCTTCATGCGGGTCGTGTTCGCGCTGGATGAGCAGAATGTGCCGAAGGAGGATTTCGAATCGGACTGGGAAGCGACGGCCGTCGACCTGGGCGCCGAATACAGCATCCACTACCTCGATCAGCGCATGCGCATGGGCATCCTCGTGTCGAAGTACGACCACTGCCTTGCGGACCTGCTTTACCGCGTGCGTGCGGGCGACTTGAACGCCCAGATCCCCATGGTGATCTCCAATCACGAGGATGCGAGGGACATGGTCGAGCGGCACGACATTCCGTTTCACTGCGTGCCGGTATCGAAGGAGACCAAGCTCGAGGCCGAGCGCTCCATCCTCGGGTTGGTGAAGGAATCGACCGATTTTCTCGTGCTCGCCCGGTACATGCAGGTTATTTCCGACGGATTTCTCGGGGCGTACGGCAAGGACATCATCAACATTCACCACTCCTTCCTGCCGAGTTTCAAGGGCGCCAACCCCTACAGGCAGGCGTATGACCGCGGCGTCAAGGTCATCGGCGCGACGGCCCACTACGCCACCGCGGCACTCGACGAGGGCCCGATCATCGAGCAGGAAGTCGAGCGCGTGTACTACAAGGACAGCGTGACCGACCTGATGCGCAAGGGCGCGACCCTTGAGCGCATTACCCTGGCGAATGCCATTCGCGCGCACACCGAGCATCGCATCATTCGATTCGGACAGAAAACGATCGTTTTTCAGTAGTAAAGGCTTCCGGCATGATCTGGACATGGCTACAAGGATTTTTCGCCCCTATGCACCCAACCACCATGCGTGAATTGACGACCCCCGAGCACTGGCAGGCAGCCCTGGAGGCTTCGCACGAGCGATTCGTGTTCATCTTTAAGCACAGCACCGCGTGCCCCATCTCCGCTGCGGCGCTGCAGCGCGTCGAGGCCTACAAGGCCGAGCACCCGGATGCCCCTGAGTTCGTCATGGTCAAGGTCATTGAGTCGCGGCCCGTCTCCAACGCCATAGCGCAGGGCCTTGGCGTCGAGCACCGCTCTCCCCAGCTGATCCTGCTGCGCGCCGGCGAGTGCGTTTCGATGCATTCCCACCACGGCATCAATGCCGGGAACATCGCCGGGGCCATGGCCGAGTTTTAATGGGCCGCGCTTCGGTGGCCGGGCTTTGGTGGGCCCGCATTAGAGAGATGCACACGCGCCGCCGTTCTTCCATCACCGAATCCAGCCTGCTGGTCCCGCCGCTATGTCCAATGGACGCGGTGATGGGGTTGGGCGACGCGTGTGCTCTTCGGCGAGCTTTCGCTCGCTTCAGTTATTTCTGAAACTAATGTGGAGAAGCTTTCATTCCACTCCATCGTGATGCCAATCGCCGCGCCGTTTCCTGACGGAAAGAGAGCTCAGTCCTCCACCAACTCCGGATCGACCTCGTCCCCTTCGCCTTTCCAAGTCTGGCGCTTGTTGTAGAGGGTGGTGCGGCTCACGCCAAGAATCTTGGCGGCTTGGGTGAGGTTGCCGTCGCAGGCGCGGATGACCTGCTCGACATGGGTGCGCTCCACCTCGGCGAGGGTGCGTTGCTGACCGGGAGGCAGCAGGCTTTCATCGGAGGGCCGGATGCAACTGACGACATCGTCGAGTGTCACGAGGGGACCGCGGGAGACATTGACGCTGCGGCGCACGGCCTTCATGAACTCGCGCACATTGCCGGCCCAGGGGAGGGAGCACATGAAATCCAGTGCCTCGTCGGAAAAGCCGTTGACGCCCCCGCGCTCGTTGGCTGGGATAAGGCCGAGGAAGTGCTGGGCGAGCAGGGGGATGTCCTCGACGCGGCAGCGGAGCGGCGGCACTTCGATGGTGAATCCGTCGAGCCGGTAGAGGAGGTCGCTGCGGAATCCTGGTTTCCAGAGGTCGCGGTTTGTTGCGGCCACGGTGCGGACATCCACCTGGCGCTCCTCGGTGTCGCCGAGGCGGCGGAAGGTGCCCAGCTCGATAAAGCGGAGCAGCCGGGCTTGGTTTTCCGGGCTGAGGTCGCCGATCTCGTCCAAGAACAGGGTGCCTGTATCGGCGGATTCCGCCAATCCCACGCGGCTGCCAGCGGCGCCGGTGAAGGCCCCCTTTACATGGCCGAAAAACTCGCTCTCGAAGAGTTCATTGGGGATGGCAGCACAGTTGACCACGACGAAGGGCTTGTCTGCGCGCCGCGATTGCTCATGGATGGCGGTCGCCACCAATTCTTTTCCCGAGCCTGTCTCGCCGAGGATGAGGACGGGCAGATCCGTCACGGCGGCGTTATGCACGGCCTCCCGCAACCGGTGAATGGCGGGACTACGGCCCACGATGCCGGAGGGAGTCTGGCTCAACGCGAGGAGTTCCTCTTTCTGCCGCCGCAGCCGTTCCGTTTCCTCGATGGCACGCAAATGCGGGGCGAGCACCCCGGCGGTCGCCGCGAAGAGGTGGAGATCGGTGTCTTCATAGGTGCGCTGTGGGGCGGCGGCCCAAACGGCGAGCAGGCCCCATGGGGCACGGGCGACATGCAAGGGGGCGATGAGGAGCGTGGCGAGGTGCTTGCCGGTATCGGCGTCCACGAATCGGGGCAGCAAGACGCTCTGGCGCTTGCTTGCGAACTTCTCCAGCTCTGCCTGCGGCGGGAGGCGGTCGTCTACCTGTGCGGAGGGGCCTGCCGGCATGAAGCCATCGGGAGTCCAGCGCAGCAACCAGAGAACATTGGCCGCAAAATGCTTGCGAATCTGGCTCACGCCACGGGCAATGAGGTCGTCTTCGGTCAGGCACTGGCTCAAACTGTGGCCAAAGTGGAAAAGGAACGCGTATTCCGCCGGGCTGGCGGGCAGGGGAGCCCCCTTCAGTGGCTGCCGCAGCAGGGTGATATCGCCCTCGGCAAGGGTGGCCGTTTCGTCGAGCATCGAAACCGGGGTAGTCAGGGGGTCGGGATTCGTGCTCGTCACGAGGAAAAGGGCCGACCCGATCCCGAGTTCATCCCCGACCTGCAAGGTGCCCTTGTTGACGACCAAGCCGTTGATCATCAAGAGGTTGCTGCTCTTCAGGTCCTTGACGACCAAGGTGCCATCCTGGCGCATGATTTCGCAGTGCTGGCGGGATACGGTTGGGTCCGGAATGACGATATCGCAGGTGTTGGAACGGCCGATCGTCAAGGGCTGAGTGTCGATCACCCATGAGCGGGGGCGCCGGAACCCCTTGCGAGCTGTCAGTAGAATTGCGCCGTCAGACATGCCATGCCCCGATCAGATTCCCTGTCTGTGTACTGAGTACACGCGCGCCTTGCTATTCCCCAATGGCAATTGGCGCGCCATTCCGTGTCACTCTGTAACTATACACTACTTCATAGCCATTCACCATAGGCTAGGGACCTGCCCAATAGCTCGCCCCTCTTCCAGCGAATCGCGCTGCCTGCATATGGGTTGAGGGAGGCCGTGCGTAGGGGCATTCCAGCGAGATTGTCTGGATTGACCACTATAATGATTCTACACGGCATTTTGATTCTCGACAAACGGCGATCGGTTGCCCCATGGCATTGGTCAGCCCCCCCGCAGCAAAGAGGCCCCCAGACGCCGGTAAATCCGCCAGGAATCCTGCACTTTTCGGAAGTGGGAGGAGGCGTTTCCCGCCTCGTAGCGTGTGGCGATGGGGTGCTCGCGCACGGCGAAGCCCCCGCGCAGTGCGCGCACGAGGATCTCCATCTCGGTCTCGTAGCGACCGGGGTGAATCTCGGGGAGGATGCGCTCGAGGAAATGGCGGCGGTGGAGCCGGTAGCCGGATTGCGTATCCCGCGGGCAACCGGGCAGCAGGGCGCGTGTCACGGCCGCGGTCACGGTATTGCCAATCCGGCTGGCCCATGGCACCCCTTGGCGTGCCATGCTGCGCGCGCCGATGAGGAGATCGGCCTGGGAGTGCTCGAAAGCGTCGAAGAGGGCCGGCAAATCGGATGCGTCGTGCTGTCCGTCCGCATCGAGCGTGGCGATGCATTCGGCACGGGTTTGTTCGAGCGCGGCGCGAAAACCGGTGAGCAGGGCGTGCCCCTTGCCGCGGTTGCGCTCGTGCCGGAGGATGGTCACGCCGGGAATATCGAGTCCATCGAGGCAGCCGTCGGTGCAGCCATCATCAATGACGAAGACTTGGGATGCCACCGAAGCCGCGCCCCGCACGACCGGCTCGACCCTCGGGCCGGCATTGAAACAAGGGATCAGTAACGCGACGCGTGTGCCGGGGCCGGCATCACCCATCGCCATTGACACGCCGAAGCGCGAGCCGTGCTTCTTCGCTGGCGCCACGGACGATCTCGGTGGCCCGGTGGAGATTGCGGCGCATGGCCACAAGTTGCTCCTGCTCCGAAAAATCCGGGGGCAGGGCCAACTCCATGAGGTCGATTGCCGAGCTGAGGTTCTGTAGCGGACCGCTCACCGCATGGGCCAGGGCGGCCGAGCGCAGGAGCGGTTCGGTGACGCGATCCATGTGCCCCTTGCTTTCTTCACGGCGGGTAGTCACCAGCGCTTGCAGCCGCTCGGCCATATGGACCCAGGCACGAATGGTCGCGCACCGCAACGGTCGCGTGATGCAGGCATCGACGCCTGCCTCCATGTCCGCCGCCATGGCGTCGTCCAGCGTGTCACCGGGGTAGACGACCAACACCGGCACCTCGGCGCCCCCGGGAAATGCGCGCAGTTTCGGCAAGGCATCGGCGTCGTTCAGCCTGTCATCGAGCAGCACCAGGGCAATTCCGGGCAGCGAAACCAGCTCCACGAGGGCGTCATCAATGCACTTTCGAGTACGCACACGGCACCCGACCCCCTTCACGCACACGGTCGCTTCGCGGGCCAGTGCGCTATCGGTGGTGACAACAAGGAGGGTTGGGCCAGTCATATGGAAGAATGCCTCCGACAAAATATCTGCCTCTTGCAGAATGCATCCTTATCATACGCATTGACGGCCCCGGCTGCCAAGTCCCACGCCGAGATTTGTCGCGGCACCGGTTGCCCACTCGGGGGGGAAGTGGTAGCATGACAGGGCAAGACAATGCGCCCGGGCATTGGCCACTACGGGTGGCATCGCCCCCAAATCTCCCGGCACCGCGGAGTTATCATGTCCGACCCGATTCAGTCGCGCCGTCCACGAAGCTTGGGGGAGCACCTCATCGAGGGGCTCCGCCGAAACCAGTTCCGCCGGAAAACGACCATCCTGCTACTGGCCGCGTGCATCCCCGTGTTGTTGCTGGGCACGCAATTGGCCGCTTTGCGCGAGGATCCCCTTCGATTCGCCATCGCATTGAGCCTGATGTTCCTCTTTTTCTTCGCCGTGATGATCCGGGCAGTGCTTGATGTGAACGACGCCGTGCGGGGCTACTTCCGTGAGCGCGACGAGCCCTTTCGCCAGACCCTGGGCGACGAGGGCTTCGTGTCCGAACTGCAAGCGCGCCTTCGCGAGAACGCGGACCCCGGCTCCGATTCCTGACCGCTTCCAAGGATTGATTGTCCAGTCTTGAGTACCCTCTCTGCCAATCCGGTGACGATTGCCGAACCCGCGCTTGTGACGGCCCTCGTGCCGAACTGGCTGGGCGATGTGGCGATGTGCACCCCCGCCCTTCGAGCGCTGCGGACATGCTTTCCCCACGCGCGCATCGTGGCAGTCGGCCGGGGCGGGAGCACGGCCCTGTTGGCCGACGCCGCATTCATCGACGATACCGTCACGGTGCCGGGCCGCGGGGCATTCGTGGACCTGCTTCGTTTGCGCTTCAACTGGCCGCATGCCCGGCCGGACCTCGCCGTGGTCTTTCCGCATTCCGCCCGGGCGGCGCTGATGGCGCGGGTGCTGGGCGCCCGCCAGACCATCGGGTACGACAGGGGCGGACGCGGTTGGCTGCTGCACCACCGGCGGGAACCACACCGGGAGAGTGGCCGCATCGCGCCGGTGTACATGGCGGAGGAGTATCTCGGCCTGGTGGCGGCCCTGGGCGCGAAAGACGACGGGCGCGGTCTCGAGCTGGGCGTCGACCCCGAGGCGGATGCCGCCATCGCATCGCAACTGACCGGAGACGGGCCGCTCATCGGCATTGCCCCCGGCGCGGCCTTCGGGCCGAGCAAGCGCTGGTTGCCCGAGCGCTACGCCGCCGTGGCGGACGCCTTGCGCGAACAGGTGAATGCCCGCCCGCTGCTGCTGACCGGGCCGGGCGAGGAAGACACGCGCGACGCCGTGCTGGCTGCGTCGCGCCATGGTCTGCTCCAACTGGAGGGCCCCGGGTCGATCGCGCGGCTCAAGGCGGCGATCAATCGGCTGGACCTGCTCATTGGCAATGACTCCGGGCCGCGCCATGTGGCGATTGCCTTTGGTGTGCCGGTGATCTGCATCATGGGGCCGACCAAGCCGGTGTATTCCTGCGGACCCTACGAGAAAGGCGCTGTTTTGCGCGTCGATGTCTATTGCGGACCGTGCCAGCAACCCACTTGCGCCACGGACCACCGCTGCATGACGCGCATCACCGCCGGGAGCGTCGTCGAGGCGGCCATTGCGCATCTCGGGGACCGTGTGGCAGGGTGACCCTCCGAAAAGGGATCTTCCAATGAGTTCCGGAGCATGCTTCGGTGGTTGAAAATTGTGACCAATCCCCTTCAAATCCCCCTCGGTCCCCCTTTGCCAAAGGGGGAGGAATGCGGGCGGCTTCAAATCCGGAGCGCGACCGAAAGTCCTTGAATTCAAGCGGGTTTCGGGCTGTCACCGTTGCTTCTGCCCATGGTGAAGCGTGCAAAGTTCCCCCCTTTGGAAAAGGGGGGCAGGGGGGATTTCCTCCGGCAAAAACACAAGCTTTTACTTTTTGGAAGGCCCCAAAAGGGAGGACGCCTGCATGCAGTTTTTGAGGAATTTCTGGTGGGTTGCGCTGGCCATGCTGCTGAGCCCGGCCTTGTACCTGTGCTTCTGGGCCAGGCAGATGGCCCAGACCCAAGCCAGCCGCATGGACACCATCGCCCTGTCCTACGCGGAGGATGGCGATGCATGGGCGGGCATTACCCTCGGCGGGGAGCACCCCTTGCAGGTCTACCACGACTTGCGCCAGACCAACGAGTACATGCTGGTGGCCATCTCGCTCACGGGTGTCCTGCTGCTGGTCGTGGCGGTGATGATCGCCGCGGCCTGGGGCATGCAACGAGCGCGAGGGACGCGCGCGCAAGGCGCCTGATGCCGTATGCTGTGGCGGAGCGTCGAGATCGCCGCGTTCAAGCCTCAGGAGCCCACCCATGTACCGACCCATTGCACCGATGATCGTCATCGGCATGCTTGCCGCCAGCTTGATTGCCGCCAGCTTGCCTGCCAACAACTTGAGCGCCTTTGCGGAGTCCCCTGCGTATACCCCCATCCCCGTGCAGGGCTTTGACGACGGCGTCAAGCACTTCCGGGATGCCTCGGGCGTAACCGAGTACAAGCGCTACGCGGTCGAGGACATCGTGGCGATCGCGGACAATGTCCTGCTGCACCAGCGATCAAACGGCGGCTGGCGCTCCAACTGGGATCCGCTGCGTATCCTCACCGAAGAAGAGGTGCAGGAGGTGGCCGCCGAGCGCGCGCGCGAGGACACGACCCTCGACAACCGTGCGACCTATCCCCACATCGAGTACTTGGCCCATGCCTATAACCAGACCGGCGACACCCGCTACCGCGAGGCCGCCTTGCGCGGGCTGGACTTCATCTTCGAGGCGGAGTGCGAGCCCGGCGGGTGGCCGCACAGTTACCCGAACACCTCGGCGTATCGCGGGCACATCACCTTCATGGACGATGTCACCACGGGTGTGCTGCACACGCTGCGCAAGGCCGCGGATGGCTCGGAGCCCTTCGCCTTTCTGCCGGATGACCTCCGCGAGCGAGCGGCGGGCGCGGTGGCGCGGGGCGATGCGTTGATCCTGCGCCTGCAGATCGTGGTCGATGGCGCCCCCACGGCCTGGGGCGGCCAATACGACCGCGACAGCCTGGAACCGGCCCAGGGGCGTGCCTACGAGTTGCCAAGCATCGTGAGTGCGGAAAGCGTCGGCGTGGTGCGCTACCTGATGAGCATCGAGCCGCCCACGCCGGACATCGTGCGGGCCGTCGAGAACGCCATCGCGTGGTATGAGCGCTCGGCCATCCACGGTATCCGCATTGAGACCATTCCCATCGAGCCGATTCGCTACGACCACCACACGGCCACCACGGACCGAATCGTGGTGGAAGACCCGGAGGCCCCGCCAATCTGGGCGCGGTTTTACGAAATCGACACGAATCGGCCCTTCATGGCCAACCGCGACGGCATCAAGGTGTACAGCCTTGCCGAGGTGCACCACGAGCGGCGCACGGGCTACGGCTGGTACACGCTCAGCCCATCCGGATTGGTCCAGCGGCAGTACCCGGCATGGCGCGCGCGCTGGGCGGCCGAATTACCGGAACTGTTCGACAGCCCCTGATTCCACACACGGGCTTATGCCGTGCGCAAGCGCTCCAAGAGGGCCTTGGCGGCCTTGATGCCCTCGAACTCGCTCATCTCGCGGCCTTCGTACTCGATGCCGATGTAGCCGTCGTAGCCGTGCTTGTCGCACACGATCTCGATCAGGCGGGGGAAGTCCAGGCGCGTCTCCAGACCGGTCTCCGCGTCGAAATTGTAGCACTTGGCACTCACGGCCTTGGCGAAGGGCATGAGGCGATCAATGCCCTCATAAAAATCGACATCGTCGGGGAAATTGCCGAAGTCAGGCAGGGTTCCGAAGCGGGGATGGTCCACCGCGGCCATCAACTGCTCCATCGCATGCGGATACGACGACGGACCACCATGGTTCTCGATCAGCACATTGATGTTCTTCGAGTCGCCGTAATCGCAAATCTGGCGGAACGGCCCGACCGAACGCTCGATGAACTCGGCCAGCAGGGCGTCGTCGTGCTCGGTGCCGCGTTGCGCGCCGCCCCAGTTCATGCGAACGGAGTGGCAACCGAAGTACTCGGCATGATCGATCCAGCGGCAGTGGTTCTCGACCGCCTGCTGGCGGTGATCCTCGCCCCGGCTGCCGACATTGCCCTGCCCGTCGATCATGATGAGAAGGATCTTGATGTCGTGCTCGGCAGCATTGGCCGCAAGCGCCTCGAGGTAGTCGGGCTCCGAGGAGGGCAGCATGCCGCTCACCAACTCGATCGCGTCGATATCGAACTCCTCGCGACTGAGGCGGGGCATCTCGAGCATCGGGATTTTGTCTTCCCCGTCGCCAATGGTGCGGTGAAGCGACCAACCTGCGAGGGAAATTTCGTAGGTGCGCCCTGCCGCGGCCTCTTGCGCGTGTGCGGCGGAGCCCAACCCGATGGCGGCGGCGCCAGCGGCGGCCGTGGTGAGGAATTCGCGGCGAGTGGGCTGCATGGACATGGAAGCTCTCCTTCGTGGGTGGCTGTCAAACGCAAGGCGCGCGGCGCCCGTATCCGCACATACTACCCGATGGGCGCGGAACGCTGCATCACGGCGCCGTGGCCACCAGGAAACAGGCCAGCAGAATCACCAGCACCCCGCAGGCCGCCCCCGCAAGGTAAAGAAGACGCAGTCCCTCCTCCGTGCGCGGGTCAATGAGGAAGTATTTGGCGACGCCTGCAAAGCCGGTAATGCCGATCAATACCGGCGTGAACGAGGGCAGGGAGGTGTGCCAAATGATGAGGAACAGGCCCGCCACCTGCAGCGCGCTGCACAAAACCCCGAGTGATTCCCATGACTTCATTGCTTCGGTCCATCCCCCCCCACGGTGCATAGCGACCGGAAAGGGGGGAGCATAGCAGAGGGACGGTTGGAAGATCGGCTTGCGCTTTAGCAGAACGCGTGCTAAACTTGAGTTGAGCCACGCACCGAATTGCGGATAACTACCCGCAATGGCTCCATTGAGCCCACACGGTGCGTGTTCTGAGCGTCCCAAGGCGAACCCTCCACGCATGGGACGCGGGTCGGGTAGCATCATGCGGGGGGAGAGGTGCACAAGGGTCCCTCATCCAGACCACGGCTGCATGCCCTTGCGTCCCTCCAGACCGTGATGCTACCCGTCCTCTTTTGACGCCTGAATTCCCCATCCAAGCAGCGCCATGGGGAAAATAGTGCCGAATTGCGGTCGAAATGACGGAAATCGGGCGTCGGAAGACTGTCATCGTCAATGTGAAAATCGCGAATTTTACCATTGGTGTGTGCCGGGCGAAAATCGCCAACTAACGCTCCGGATTCGCGTTATTCCTTGCCAAAAAACGATTTAGCGATTTTGTGGCGTTCGGCCTGCTTTTTGCTTCTATACCGCCATACTGAACCGAGGGTTGACGAGGAATGCCGAAATGTTAGCGATGAATCGGACTCAGGAGGGGATGGCGGTGCCCATAGAACCCGATAGTCTCTTCCGAATCTCCTGGCTACATGCCATGGACGAACACGGGGAAACGCCCATGAGCCGCGCCGTCAAGTGCGGCCATCGCGCCCTATTGGAGATTATCGTCGAGCAGAGCGACCTTGATTCCGACGCCCGCCCGAAGAACGACACGGCGCTTCACCGTGCGGCGGCTTGGGGCATCATCGAGATCGTGCGCAAGAAGGTGGAAGAAGAGTCGGTGGATGTCAACGAGCGCGACGAACGCGGCGAAACGCCGCTGCACAAGGCGACGCGCATGGGCCAGTTCAACGCCGTGCGCGAGCTGATCCGGCTGGGTGCCGATCTCGACGCGGGCGACACCCTCGGCCTGCGCCCCCTCCACTGGGCCGCCGTCAACGGCCGCGAGGATGTCGCGCGCCTCCTCTTGCACTACAAGGCCGACCCGAATGTGCGCGAGCGCTTCGCTGGTGGCCTCACGCCCCTTGCCCTCGCCAAGCTCCTCGGCAGGGACGAATTTGCCGAATCCCTCGCCGAGTACGGCGCGACCTGGTAGGGGCTAGAGAAGGGGAACCGGGAGCCGCAGGCGGGTCCAATCCGCCGTGATTGCCGACAAAGCCGACGGGAGGGGTCCGTGTGCGCCCTGCAGCACGCCTTCTTGCAGCACGCCTTGCCACTGTCCATCCGCATTGCGCCAGAGCGCGATATCGGCGCGTTCGTCCAGCTGGATGCTCAGGCCGCCGCCGTCGAAGGCCCTCAAGCCGCCCGCGGCCATGGCCACGAGCTGGCCGTCGTCGTCCAGGCGCACGGCCGCCACGCCGATGGCGTCGAATTGCACCGTGTGTCCATCCACGTCGAGTGTGGTCTGAATGGGATCACCCATGACGGCATCCCTGCCCGAAGCGAGGATGACGGTTCCGTCAAGCAGGCGAGCCTGACCGCTCGGCTCGGGCATCATCGAGGCGGGATAGCCCGCAGCGCCACGCATGTTGCTCGGCGTCTGGGGCGAGACGCCTGCGGCCTCGAGCTGCGCGATGATGGATTCCGCGATGGCCGCCGCGTTGCCCGCGACCATGGCGTCCGGCAGGGCGGCGTTGCCATCAAAGGCGTTGCCGTCAAAATCCCGGGTCCAGTCGCCCACGCGATGCAGGGTGGTCTGCCCATGCTCGGCGGCCTCGTGAAAAAACGCGGCCAGTGCGGACCGCTCATACTGCGGCTGGTAGAGCACCGCGGCGGCATAGCGCTGGGGTCCGTAGGCGATGCATCCGACCGCATCGATGTGCAGGGCGCCCTCGGCGACTTCGCTGCTGGGGATGAGGTCGGCGTAGTAGCCAGCCTCCCACAAGGCATTGGTGACTTCGAGCCCGACATCGCCCAGACCGTCCCCGGACCAGTTGAGGGCATGCGGATGCCCGAAGATCACCGCCACGGGGCAGTCCAGCGGGGCGGTGGAGATGAAGTTCAGCAGGCGAATGCGCGCGTCGGCGATCAGCAACTCGGAGGACAGCAGCGAAGTCGTCAGCTCGGCATCCGCCACGGGAAACAGCGGGTGAAAGTTCATGCGCCCGCCGCCGAGCGCGTGCCGCCAGATGTCCTCCTCATAAGGCGTGATGCTGCGGTCGTAGTACATGTTGACCCAGAGCGGCGAGTGCCATTTCTTTGCAAGCGCCGTGCGTGCGGCGAAGGGTGTGGCCTCATCCGTCTGCGCGAGGTCGCGCTTGCTCGCCCACCAGGACAGGCCGTTTTTAAAAACCTCCTCAGGCGAGGGAAATGCGTACCAGGTCGGGTGTGTGCCGACCATGGCGTCCTCGCCAAAGACCTCCTTCACGGCGTGATAGAAATCCGTCTCGATTTCCGCGTTCCGCTGCCAGTTCATCTCCATGTAGTGATTGATTGCTGCCGATTGCTCGCCTTCGCGGCCGCGTTCGCCTTTGCTCATCAGCAGCAGATCGCGGATGAGGTCGTGACCGGGGCGCCGCGCTTCGTAGGCCTCGGCCATGAAGGTCGAGAACCACAACTCATCGGGCGTCGGTGAGAAGCGGCCGGGAAAGCCCCACTCGTCCTTGCAGACCCCGGCGAGCGGTACATCCGCATACTGCTCCAGCAATTCGTGCTCGAATTCCAACAGATGCGGGGCGAACACCGCCGGCGTGAACAAGCGCATGGCCGCCATCACGCAGGCCGTGCGCCCTTCCTCGCCGCCGGGCACAACCACCCGCACCCCCGCGGGTGATTCCTCCAGTACGATGCATTGCGCCGTGATGTCCTCGACGGTCTCGGGATCGATGCCGTCCTCCGTGGCGGTGTAGGCATAGACCCGCAGCAGGCGGCTGGACAGCGTGAAATACGAGGGCGCGCGGAAGGTGTAATGGTCCATCAGGCGGCGCGATTCGACGAAGACCTCGGTGGAATTCGGTCCGGCCATCGGAACCTCCCGCAGCCGGACGAGTTCCTGCATTTCGTCGGGGTAGCGCTCGAGGTAGGCCTGGCGCGCCAGGCGCACATCGAGGTCCAGGACCAACCCCATGCCGCGTTCCTGCGCGTACTCGACCGCGGCCTTGACCTGCGCATGCGCCTCTGGCGTCGTGATTTCCAGCGGGTGGCGAAAACTGGTGGTGAGCAGCGAAAACGCGGCGTGCTCCGCGTGCAGATCAAGAAAACGCTTGTAGCCCTCCGGCTCAAACTCTTCCGCTGTCCAGAACCAACACCCGATGCCCGGCCAAGAGGTTTTGATGGCGTTGTGCTCCTGCCCGGGAAGCTCCACGCGAAGCGAGCGGATTTCTGAGGCAACGGCAACCGCTCCCACGGTCAACAGGGCCGCAGCGACAAGAAATTGAAGAACGCGGAAACTCACCTTCCTCACCCCCGCTCGGGCCGGGCATCGCGGTCCATGAGGGCGGCGAGGGCGGTGCGGGGCTCGAGGTTTTCGAAGAGGACCTGGTAGACCTGCTCGCAGATGGGCATTTCGATGCCTTCGCGCGTGGCGAGGGCGTGGACGGAGGTGGCGGTCTTGACGCCCTCGGCCACCATGGCGGTGTGGGACAGGATGTCGTCGAGCGTCTCGCCGCGGGCGATGGCCTCGCCGGTGCGGCGGTTGCGCGAGTGGCGGCTGTCGCAGGTCACGATGAGGTCGCCCATGCCGCTGAGTCCCGCGAAGGTGAGCGGGTCCGCGCCGAGGGCGACGCCAAGCCGGCTGATTTCCGCCAGGCCCCGTGTGATGAGCGCGGCCTTGGCGTTGTCGCCGAGTGCGAGGCCGTCGCTGACGCCGGCGGCGATGGCGATGACATTCTTGAGCGACCCGCCCAGCTCAACGCCGATGACATCGGGGCTGCTGTACACGCGCATGGTGGGTCCGCTGAAGGCCTGCTGCACGCGCTCAGCGGCGGCGATATCCGTGCTGGCAGAAACGAGGGAGGCGGGCAGATCCTGCCCGACTTCCTCGGCGTGGCTCGGGCCGGACAGCGCGACGATCGGGCCCGTATGCGTGAGGGCGATCACCTCACTCATGCGCAACAGCGTCTCGTTCTCGATGCCCTTGGCCACGCTCACGGCAATGGTGCCCTCAGGGAAGCGGTAATGCGCGGACACCGGTCGCATCGCGTGCGATGGCACGGCGTACACGGCGATGTCGGGCTCGGGCCAGACTTCGTCGTGTTGGATGATGACGCTTTCGGGCAGTTCCATGTCCGTGACATAGAGCGGACTCTTGCGCGAATCGCGAATGACATCGGGCTGGTCCTCCGCGCGCGCGCAGAGGGCGACTTCGTGTCCGTTTCGTGCGAGCAGGCGCGTGATGGCGAGTCCCCAGCTTCCAGCGCCGATAACCTGAATTTTCATGGCGTATTCCTATCCTTCGAGGTAATCCGCGAGGCGATCGCGGTAAAAATCGCGGGTCATGGCGAGGCCTTCATCGAGCGTCACGCGCGGCTGCCAGCCGAGCACCTCGCGGATGCGGGCATTCGAGATGGCGACATCGCCGACATCCATGTGCTTCCAATCCTCCGGCCACGGTACATGCTCGACGCGGCCATTGCCCATGATACGCATGACGGCCTCGGCAAACGCGGTGATGGAGTATTCGGTCTCGCCCGCGGCGAACAGTACCTTGCCCTGCGCGGCCTCGTTCACCGCAGCGGCGATCAGCGCCTCGACGCAGTCATCCACGAAGAGCACATTGCGCCGCTGGGCGCCCTCGCCGTAGATGGTGAGGCCGCTGCCCTTGAGGGCGAGTCCGATGAAATAGTTCAGCACGCCCGCATCGCTCGAGCGGATGCTCGCGCGCGGCCCGTAGACATTCGCCAAACGCACGACGGCCGTCTTGAGTCCATGCGCGCGGTGGTAGATGAGGTGATACTTTTCCGCCACGCTCTTGTTCGCGCTGTAGACATCGAGCGGAAACTCGGGATGGCGTTCGTCCATCGGCTCGTACACCATCGCGCCGCATTGCGTGCTGGTGCCGGCATAAACGACCACGGCCGACGGGTTCTGCGTGCGCACGGACTCCAGCACATTCATCGTGCCGCGGCAGTTGATCTCCACATCGAGAAAGGGGTCGCGCATGGAGTAGGCGTGCGAGGTGTGGCCCGCGCAATGGAAAATGACATCCTGCCCCGCGATGGCCCGCTCGAGGATGTGAATGTCGCGAATGTCGTTGACCTGCGAATGGATGCGGTCGCGGTAGTCGGACAGGTTGGCCGGGTTGCCGCCGCCATGCCCGATGAGCGAGTCGTACACGGTGACTTCCGCGCCCATGTCGCAGCAACGAATGGCAAGGTTGCTTCCGATGAACCCCAGGCCACCGAGCACGAGGACGCGTTTGTCCGAGAGCGAGGACTTATCCCTCACTCGTATACCCGTATAGATTACTAAACCCAGATTTCAAAGCGGAATGAAGGTGCATGCGTTTCTCCAGCTCATCCAGCTGTTTCCCGAGTGTCGACTTTTTGGAGATTCCAATACCGACCTTCCTTGTTTGCCCCCCCCGAACTCCCTCACCCCAGGCATCTCCCAGAGGGAGAGGGAGAATACCGGGAGGGCGAGCGTCCGCGCGAGCCGTGTGTACGGCGCCAGATGCCTCCGCCACGGAACATGCCTTTCAGCCTGCATGCCAATGATCGAGGCGGCGCTTTAGATCTGCCGCCTTAATGTCCATCTCGAACAAGCGAATCGGCCGCTTCCGGTTGCGGGCTGCGATCTCGACGGATGGGGTTGGATACATGTAGAGCCAAATGTATGCGTTCTTGATGGAGTCGATGTCATTGCGCGTCAATCGAATTCGATGGGTCAAGTATTGAAATTCGATGAACGCGTCGGATATCCGCAACTTGAGGACATAGAAACGGCCAATCAGGAAAGTCATCACGACCAAGACGGCGAAGTAGAGCAGCACCTCCCACCCTGGTTGTGAAAGTAAGCCGACCAACCCCGCAAAGTAGAAGAAACCCATTATCACGAACTGCAGACGGTAGGGCAGTTGAATGCGGTGCACCACTTCCTGTTGGCCGGATGTCATCAAGAAACCTCTTGACGATGTTGGAAATGCCTTCGCCGGCTTGACAAGGCCATGATCACCACCTACCCAAACGCCTTCCGGGCATGGCCGCAGACGCGCACTTTAAAACCGAGGTGCTGGCAGGTGGCGACCAATTCGGCCAAAATATCGCCGTACCCGATGACGATGTGGTTGGACATGTGCGAGGCCATGAGCTGATCGCGGTCGTAGCCGGGGATGTGGGTGTTGGCGATCGGCCAGACTGGCGTGGTCTTGTCGAGCCGCTCCTGCACCTCGGCCTCGGGCATCTGTGTGACTTCGCCGGTGCCGCAGTCCATCCACAGCTCGCCGGGGCGCTCCCATGCGCGGGCCCAAGTGATGACGCCGGGCTTGCTGACGCCCGAGCAGGTGCCGCCGCCCATGGGGAAGTACATCTCGGGCTGACGGTACACGGTGGTGTTTTTCCAGCCGTTCCAGTGCTGCGGGGGCGCGGCGCCGGAAATCAGGAACACCCAGTTGAACTTGCCCTCCCAATCGCGGCCCCAGCGCACATCGTGCAGGGTCGTCTCGGGGTCCATGTTTTTGAGCTGATAGATGTCGTGCATGAGCAGCTGCGGAACCGCCGCGCCGAGGTCGCCCTCGTTGAAGTGGGGAATCGGCCTGCCCTTGTGGATGACCTTGCCGGTCTCGGGTGATTTAATGGGCGGACGGTCGGCGTTGTTGAGCATGCCCTCGACCAAGTCGGAAGCGGGGCAGCTGCGCACGAGGCCGTATTGATAGGGAATGCCGATGGCGCTCAGTCCGTAGCGCTCGGTCAGGCGGCCGGCCGCGCTATACATCTTCATCTGCGACATGACCTGGCCGTGCACGAGTTCCGTGCGGCCGTCGGTGCCCCACTGGAAGTTCGTGCCCTTCTTCACCAGCCAGTTGAGGTGTTCCTGCGCCTCGTCGTCCGAGACCAGGGCCATCTCGGCCAAGAGGTCGCTCTGGTTGAGATACTCGATCGGCATGCCCACCGCCCCGAGCTTGGCGGGGTCCATCACGGCGTTGAGCATGCCCATGCAGCCCGGGTCGAGCTGGCCGAGGATGCGGCGCTTGTTGAGGATGTTTTTGGCGAGTTTCTGGCCGAACTTGTCCGCGGCCGGGGGAACCTTGAGCGATTCCGCATCGGTCCAGTGCGATTGGCTGTGTGTCACCGAACCGCGCTGGACGAATTGCCCCAGCTTCTTCATGAACTTTTCGTCTTCGAGGAAGGTTTCGGACCAAAGCCGCGAGTGTTTGACGCCAAGGCGCTCAAGCGTGCCCGAGTGGTTCAACAGGGCGACGAGGCCGGGCCAGGTGCCATCAAAGTTCGCGCAGAGGAGAATCGGGCCCTTGTGGGTCTGCAACGCGCCGGAAACATGATGCGCGTAGGCCCAGATGCTCAGCACGACGACGACGGGCATGTCCGCGGGGATTTGCGAGAAGAGTTCCGTGCCCTCGCATTGACGCGAGAGGAAGCCGTGGCCGCGTTTGCGGTCGTACTTCGGGTACTCGACAGTCTCGACCTTCAGCTTCTTGAACGCGGCCTTGATGAGCTTGAGGGTTTCCTTCTGCTTGTCCCACCCGACGACACACGCCGGATTGCGGAAGTCCCCGTTCGATACCAGCGCGACTTTCTTGATTGCCTTGGCCATGGCGAATGCTCTCCCCCTGCTTGTGGTAATGCGCGGCCGCGAAACGCACGCGCGGCCCATGGAATGAGCATAGCAGGGGAACACGGGCAGAGGCTAGAGGCGCAGGGGGTATTAAGCACGGACGAACACGGACAGACACGGACCCGCACGGACGCGAAGGCATGTCTATGTCCGTGTCAGTCCGTGTTCGTCCGTGTCTGCCGCGGGCGAGGCCTCCTCCACCACCGTATACCGTCCGAGCAGGCGGTAAATGACGGGCTCGAAGGCTTCGCGGTTGTAGAAGCCGTTGGTCACGGGCGTCACGCCTTCCTTCCCGTCCGGCGTTCTCCAGTAGAGAGTGACGCGTACCGGCCTATCACCCGTGAGTTCGACGCTAACGACATCCTCCCATCGCAGCAAGTGCTCACCGCCAAAGTAGCGCTTCCGCCGAATGCCCTCGTTGTCGATGGTATAGGGTCTTATGCGGGCGTCGAGAAAGAAAGAAACGGACAACACGCCGAAGATGACCAGCAACATGACCCCATCACCCCCGGAGAACGGTGGTCCAGGGTCCAGATGTGTGAGCCCATGCTCCACCAAGAGCGGATGCGGCGGGGGCGGTTCAGCCAGAAGTCCAGCCAAAATGAATATTGCCGCATTCGCGCCGAACAGCCCGAAGCCAAGGTCCCATACCGTCGGCTCGTGCCACCATCGCGAGCGGACGGTTTCCGCGCGGCGTTGCCGCACGGCGTCCATGTCGGTCACCGTGAAACTAAGGGCGCCATGGATTGAAGTGACGGACATACCCGTTCGCCACGCCCAGGCAAGCACGCGGCACAGGAGCAAAACACCAACAATTACGAATATCGGCCCACCCAAAAAAGTGAACTGTTCCCACAACGCCATCAGATCCAAACTCGACATCTCATCCGTGCCTCTCGTCGAATGTCGTTGGCCTTGGCAATTCTGCCGCGGCTTCGGAGCATTCCCTGGCTCGCCGCCTCCAATCGCCATAATAGCGGCAAATCGTAAACGCGGGATACTCGAGTGATTCATCGAATGTAGACCCGCCATGGATGTGCAGACTCCGCCCGTCCTTCAGATGCACGGCAGTCTGGGTCAAGAAATTCTCACCAATCATTTTTTCGACATGGGAGAAGGGTACAAGTTGACGCCTTCCGCCGCGCCTCTCCACCACGAATCCGTGCTCATGCAGTGAATAGGTCCTGTACCAGAGCGCAGGTTGGATCGCCAGCAGATTCAGCAGAACAAAGCCAATTCCAAGGACGATCATTGTGCTGGATAGCAGTGAGAAGCTTTCTGATAACAGATACGCTGCGGCAAGTATCGCGGCAAAGAAGCCCCAAATCGGAATCGAAACGACAAGGGCGTGCGCCCCCGCATTCTTTGGCTTACCGGCGAATGTCTGGATGAGCGGTCCCAGGTCCGCCTCACTTGGCTCGGTCAGAGCCACCCTCGAGTGCGACTGCCATCGCGGGTCGCGCCGAAGGCGGCCCAGAATGCAGTGCAAATACGCGTTGCTGGTAGGGCGGCACATAATCTGAACAACAACAACTAACCCGGCATAGAGGCCTAGATTGTTCTCGGTGCCGAAGAACACCCCCAAACCAAACAATAGCGTGAAGGTGAGAGCAAAGGTGGCCACCAGCCACAGCACATTTGACAGAGTCACCCGCATGTGCACCGATTCTGTGCGTTTCCGGGCGGCCTCCCGCCTAAGGAGTGGTGCTGACCGCCACTCCCGCGTGCGAAAGAGAATCGACTCGGGAAGCAGCGAGAGGACCGCCAGGAAGAATGCCAACAGGGACCACGCATTCGGTCGGAGGGTTCCTCGATGGCCCGAAGCGGGCATGGGTACACCTTCGCCGTGCGTGCTCATCCCCCTACTGCCCCGCCGCCTTCAGCATGAAGTTGGCGAAGGCGAGCAAATCCTCGAGGCCGGTGTCGATCACTTCCTCGACGAGGGGGATTTCGAGGGCCTGGTAGGCGTGCACGGCCGTGTTGCGGAAACCGATGAGCCGTTGCAGGCGCTCCGAGAGGGGCAGGGGCAACAGGCCCTCGCGGGCGAGCAGGCGGAAGGCGTCGCGGCTGTGCGAAGGGATGCCCAGCTTGCGCGTGCGGATGATGTGGTTGGCGAGGTCCACCGATTGCTCGCAGGCGCGCAGCACATTGAGGATGGAGGCGTCCTGCCGGGTGAAGTCGCTGGCATAGTCCTCGGCGGATGCGTGATCCTCGCGCGCCCGTTTGACGCATCGGCGAATGCTCGCGACCTTGTTGTTGACCACATCGCTCATGCGTTCGTGTCCCCCCAATTCGGAAAGTCCGCCACGATATCCGCGCGTTCCTCGTTCAATTTCTGGTAGAGCGAGAGCGTATACATCTCGAAGGCCTCCGCGGCGTTCTCGTCCGCGCAGTAGATGCGCCGCTCGTTCGCGACGACCTCTTTGCACAATACCGTGTCCGCCATGCGCAGATTCACGAGGTCGATCTCGCGTTGCAGGGCGTCCTCGAGGTCCAGCCGCAGCGGGTGCATCGCCAGGCCGCCCGCGGCCTTCGCCTCCTCATGCGAAAACAACAGGCCGATGTCGATGTCGCTGTCCGGCCGCGCGTTCGGCGCGCCGAAGGACCCGTACAGGTAAATGGCCTGTACGGCCGGGAAATGCGCGCGCACGGCGGTGATGATTTCGTCTTCGGAGGTCATGGAGCCTCTCCGCGGTGGATTCCGCATGGAGTATCGCACGCCAAGGGGTGGTAGCGGGAACACGGACGGACACGGACTTGCACGGACTCACACGGACACGGAACTTGCAGCGATCGCCCGCTGCCGTCGCCTCCTCATGCGAAAGAAGCATAACGGGGTTTACCTCGCCGTCAGAGATTCGTAAAGAGTATCTCACGCCAAGCCGCAAAGCCGCCAAGGGGCGCATCCGAATCTTTGCGCCTTTGCGCCTTTGCGTGCGACGCATTCGCGCTACCCCCCCAGCACCCGCTTCAAGATCGCATCCAGCTTCGCCACTACATTCGGATCCCGCGCCTCGGGGGCGGTGATGAGGGCGGTATCGAGCACGGTGCGGCAGGCGTGGCCGAAAGCTGGGTTGGTGTCGATGGCTTTTTTCAACACGGGCACGAGGTTCGCCACGAGTTGGCGGGCGTGCTCGGCGTTGGTGAGCAATACCCTGATGACTTGGTCGACGGTCACATCCTCGTGCTCCTCGTGCCAGCAGTCGAAGTCGGTGACCATGGCGACGGTGGCGTAGCTCATCTCGGCTTCGCGGGCAAGTTTGGCCTCGGGCATGTTCGTCATGCCGATGACATCGCAGTTCCACTGACGGTACAGGAAGGATTCGGCCTGGCTGGAGAACTGCGGGCCTTCCATCACGAGGTAAGTGCCGCCGCGCTCGACCTTGATCGGCAACGACTTCGAGGCTTCCTCCACGCAATCGCCCAAATCCGCGCAGACGGGGTGCGCCATGCTCACATGGGCGACCATGCCGGTCTCGAAAAACGATTTGACGCGCGCGAAGGTGCGATCGATGAACTGATCGACGATGACGAAGTCGCCGGGCTGAAGGTGCTCGCGCAGACTGCCGACCGCGCTCACGGAGAGGAGGTTGTCGACCCCGGCCCGCTTCATCGCGTCGATGTTCGCGCGGAAGTTGATCTCGCCCGGGGGAATGCGGTGCCCGCGGCCGTGACGCGGCAGGAAGACGACGGTCTCGTCGTCGATCTTGCCGTAGAGCAGCTCGTCGCTGGGCTCGCCGAAGGACGACTCGACGCGCACCCAGCGCTTGTTGGTCATCTGCTCGATGTCATACACGCCGCTGCCGCCGATGACGCCGAGAATGGGTTTATGGGAACCGGTCATGCCGTGAGGTCTCCTTGCGATGTCCGATGTCAGGGGTCCGTGGGTAGTGGGTCGAGCGGGAAGGGTACCCCGTGGGCATTGGCGCAGGCAATCGGCGTGGGGGTGACGGCCATTCGTCGTTATGACGGAGCCCCGTCGCGCTGGCAGTGATTTCGGGAGAAACTCCTCAACTCTCGCACCTTATAAACCCATTCCTTGCAGCATGTTAGCCGTATCCAGCCGAGACGGCACGCGCCTTGAACTACTTCCCGTGTACACAACGCACGGGAAACGGCCATGACACACCTTCAGCACATCACACGCTACGCCACGATGGCCCTTCTGGCTTCCCTTATCGCCGTTCCCGCCAACGCTGTGCAGACCTCAGGCGGTGGCGCCCTGGTCACGATTTTCTCCTCGATCGACAATCGGGATTCCAATGGCGACGGCGTCGACGATACCGCCGCGCTTCGCCTTGGACTCGATCCGAATGCGCTGGACTCGAACGGCGATGGCATCCCCGATTGGTGGTTGCTGCGCCACGGGCTCGACCCGCTTGATGACGCGCTCGCCTATCGCGACCTCAATGGCGGCGGACTCACGGTGGCCGAGGAATACGCCTACGGCACTTCCCCCTGGATGCGCGACACGACGGGCAACGGCTGGTGGGATTCCTTCGAGGTGGCGTGGGGCTCGGACCCGGCCGACCCGAACGACTCGCCGTGGTCGTCCGTCTTTGGTGATGTGAACGCCGATGGCCGCGTGGACGCGGTGGATGTTCAGTTGGTCGTGAATGCGGCGCTGGGAATCGCCATTCCGGTTCCGGCGAAGGTGAGCGGTTCGGGTCCGGTCAATGCATTGGATGTGCAGCAGGTTATCAACGCGGCGCTGACGCGCTAGCGAACGGTTTTCATGGGGAGGCTCCATTGCGGAATGGAGAAGCGTAGCGCCGTCCCGGGTCCTCCCGCCCGGGGCGGCGCGTCGTTTTAATTGGCCGAGCGTGCGTGCCCCCGTTGCCACCCTCCTTAACGCATGGTATCGTGGCCCTAGGTTGAGAACGGAGGGCCACGGATATGACAAAGCGCAATGTGTGGTTGACAGTATTCGCGGTGGTGTTGCTCGGGTGCGGACCAGCCGGCGAGCGGGCGGGCGGAGTGATGCAGGACCCCACGCTGGGCGTATCCCTTCAGGCGCCGTCGGGCTGGCGCGTACAAAGCGCGAGTCCGGACATGGCGTCCAAGGGGGACAGCACCGGCCTGATCCTCGAGGAGCGCATGCTGGGCCGATCTTTCGAGGAAGTGGTCGACGCGTTGACGAGCGAATTCGGCGCCGAGTTGCTCTCACGCGCGCCCCGGACGATTAACGGGCATGATGCGGTGGAGGCGATTATCCACTATCCGCAGGGGGGCTCGAAGGCGCTGAAGATGTATATCCACAAGGAGCCGAGCGTCATCGAGGTTTCGTTTGTGACCCCGGTGGAGGCCTTCGATTCGGAAGAGGCGGCGCTCCGGCAAGCGTTGGGAACCATCGCGATTCGCTAGTGGATTCGGCTGCAACCGTGGCATGTCGGCGCGAGTTCGATTGACTTTTCCCGGCGCCAGGCGGTATGCTTCGCTATAAGTTCTACCCGTGTGCGCACGAGTGGACTTAGAGCGAGATATGGGCGGAAACCGCGAGGATGCAGGTGCGATGGACGGACTGGCCGCCTTGGCGGAACCGCTGGAAACGCTGTATCGCCGCTACAACCGTGCCCGCTACATTGCGCCGGATCCCTTGCAGTGTCTGGCCCCCTATGGGGATGTGGCCGACCGCGAGATCGTGGGGATGGTGGCCTCGGGCCTGGCCTTCGGCAATGTGCAGTCGATCCTTCGCAGCACGGAGGTGGTGTTGAGCCGCTTGCCCCGGCCCGCGCGCGATTTGGACGGCATGACCCGGCACGAGCTGGAGCGCCTGTTCGACGGCTTCCGCCATCGCTATGTGACCGGCGTGGATGTCGCCCGCATGCTCTGGGGCATCAAGGAGGCCCGCGCGCGGTACGGCTCGCTCGACAGCTTGTTCGCGGCCTGCATGCAGCCGGAGGACGAGACGATTCTGGACGCTTTGGGGCGTTTTTCCGAGATTCTGCGGGGTGGATGCCCCAACTACCTCCTGCCCGAGGTGGCCAAGGGCAGCGCCTGCAAACGCCTGCATCTCTTTCTGCGCTGGATGGTGCGGCACGACGCCGTCGACCCGGGCGGGTGGACCTGCCTCACGCCGGGGCAGTTGCTGATGCCGATGGATACACACAGCCACCGCATTGCCCGCTTGCTGGGATTGACGAGCCGCAACGCGGCGGATGCCCGCGCGATGCTCGAGGTGACGGCGGCCTTTCGAATGCTGCGTCCGGATGACCCGGTGCGCTATGATTTCTGCCTGACGCGGTTGGGCATACGGACCGACACGGACCAGGACAGCTTTGTGAACGCATGCCGCGTGGCTGCGGCACAGGCTGCGTGAATCCGATGTCATATGGAGAAATGAGCGATGAAAAACTGGAAACTTTGGACGGTGCTCGCCTTGATTGTCGTTGTGATGGGCGTGTCTGGCTGCAACACCATCCGCGGCGCCGGCAAGGACATCCAGCGCGGCGGCCAGAAGGTGCAGGAAGTCGCCAGCTAGCCTCCTGCCGCATCCCTGATACCAGCCCAGCCCATCGAGGCCTTCCCGTGGTGCGACCGATCCGGTTGGCACCCGAACGCCCTAGTTTTGCCTGTCACCCCCCGTGCGCCTTGGCGCACTGAATACCAACGAAGGAGAGACCCCCATGCGCACGCTTGTTCAGAACCCCGCCCCGGACTTCAAGGCCCAAGTGGTCATGCCGGACAACCAGATCGAGGAAAAGACCCTCACCGAGCTTCGCGGCGGCAACTACGCCGTGCTGTTCTTCTACCCGCTCGATTTCACCTTCGTGTGCCCGTCGGAGATCATCGCCTTCGACAAGAAGCTCGATGAGTTCAAGAAGCGCGACTGCGAGGTGATTGGCGTGTCGGTCGATTCGCACTTCACCCACCTTGCGTGGAAGAACACCCCGCGCGACAAGGGCGGCATCGGCAACATTCAGTACCCGCTCGTGGCCGACCTCGACAAGAAGATCGCCGATGCCTACGGCGTGCTGATCGAGATGGGCGTGTCCCTGCGCGGCCTGTTCCTCATCGACAAAGAGGGCATCGTGCGCCATGCGGTCATTAATGACCTGCCCCTCGGCCGCAACATCGACGAGGCCGTGCGCATGCTGGATGCGCTCCAGTTCAGCGAGAAGCACGGCGAGGTCTGCCCAGCCAACTGGCGCGAGGGCGAAGAGGCGATGAAGCCGACGGCGGCCGGCGTTGCCGAGTACCTCTCCAAGCACGGCTGAGCCCAGCCCGGCCAATTCCAGCCCGAATCCTGACAAAACCGCGGGGAAATCCAGCCTGAACAGGCCGGGTTTCCCCGCGTCTTTTATCCGGCCCATCGAGATATCCCCGCGCGTCACTCGCGCGCAAGGCCTTGAACCTCTCTGATTCGATAGTCTACTGTCCCAACCTGCACATTGGCGGGGTTGATGGGGTGTCCCATGAGTTGTGACGCGGGACAAGGCGTTGAGGGGGAACAATCGTGATGAATTTGCTGCATGGCGCGCGCGCGTTGGCAATTCTGGCAATGGCGGTAACCATCTCCGGTTGGGCAGCCGCCGACGGCTGGCTGTCCGCCAAAAAACACGATGGCATTGCCTACTTCCTGTACGACGCCCCGCCGTCCATCGAGCGGTATGAGTTATCCACCGACACCTGGCTGAACTCCATCGCTCTGGCAGACACCCCCACCGCCTTCGAGCCCGCGGACGGCGGACTGTTCATCGCGTACGGCGACACCGTCATGCGACGCAACCTGGATGGCTCGGACGAATCGCTTTTGTTCGACGCGGGCGCGGCGATCCAACACCTCGCGGTGGATGGCGACCTCGTATTCGTGCAGTCTGGCCCGCGCCGGGTGACGACCGTGGATGCGGACTCCGGCACCGAGCTGGATTCACTTCAACTGAGCACCAACATCGGCGATCTTGCCGCCGCGCCTGGATTGCGGCGGCTGTTTTTGCACGGGAGCAGCAGCGCTTCCCGGCTCGTGTATATCCAGTACACCGAGGCGGGGCTTCTTTCCGCGCCGGTGCAGTGGCCCCACACCACCCAGGAGCTGCGAGTCAACACACCGCTGGCCCTCAGTCCGGATGAATCCCTCCTGTTCGACCAGACCGGCTCGGCCTTCGACACGGCCACCCTGTCGTTCGTGGGAAGTCTCGGCAACACCATCACGGCGCTCGACGGGTTCGACGATGGGTTCGCCGTGCTACGCAACCAGTTCCTGAGCTTGTATGGCCCGGACCTGCTCATCCGCGGGTCGCTCCTTCTGCCAAACCCTGCCCATGCAATGTTCGTGGACGGCAATAACGCACTGGTCTTCTCGCGTGGTGACGGAACAGCCGCGGGCATCACGGTCGCCTCGGCCGATCTCGCGGACTTCCCGACTCTTGAGCTTGAGTTTTTTGAGGATACGCCGACATTGGATTTGTCTTTCCTGCGCGACGGCATCGTTGACGAGAACGGGCTTGCCTACATCAGCATTGGTGGAAGCGGCGATATCTTTCGGCTGTTCGATACGCACACGCAGCAATTCGTGGCCAATTTTCGCGTACCCGTCGGGGCCTACATGACTCGTCCGGATATTGAGGCCCGCCGTATCTACACCGCGACCCAGGAGGGCGCTGTGCTCTACCTCGACCTGGACGACATCACCCAGCAGTTCCCACTGTTCAATGTGCCCTATACCATCATCGACTTTATCGCGATCGATGATTTCATCTTCGCCAATACCATGCTGGGCTTCCAGAATCCAGCCTTTCGCACTTACGACTTGGAAGGCAATCCACTCGATGCGCGGAGCAGCAACAACATCATCTCCCAGTACCACATTTGGGAACCGGGCCGCCGCCGGGTATATCACCTGCGCGAAATCTTCTTGACGGCCGACCTGATGTACACCGAAGTCGGAGAGGACGGCGCCATCGGAGCCACGGTGGGCTCGGGCGCCCCTGCCGACGGCGCCACCTTCCCGATTCGCGTCTCGCCCGATGGCGAGCGCATCCTGCTGGGCTCCGGGCGCATTCATGCGGCCGACGGGCTGGGCATTGTGGGAAATCTGCCGAACCCCATCGTCGATGCGCTCTGGCTCAACGGCGTGCTGTTCACGCTGGCAAATGTGGACGATAGCGCGCAGGTGCAGCGCTGGTCGGGCGAGGACTTCGACCCCGACGGCTCGCTTGACCTGGGCGATGTCCCGCTCGGGATGACCGACAACGGGGAAAACCTCGTCGTGGCCACCCGGAACGAGGAAGGCTACAAATTCACGATCGTCTCACCGGAATTGGTGATCGTCCCGCCGCCTATCCCCCTGAATCCGGCCGACATTAACGGCGATGGCGTCGTCAATGCCCTGGATGTGCAGTTGGTCATTAACGCCGCGCTGGGCATCGAGATCGAGTTCGACGCCGATGCCAACGGCGACGGACAGGTCAACGCTGTCGATGTGCAGTTGGTCATCAACGCCGCGCTGGGGCTCGGCGACTAGACGGGGTCGTCGTCCGACTCCAGCAGGTCGATGGTCGCGCCGGTGTCGGCGATGCGCACGGTGAGGGACTGGTAGTCCCACACGCCCCCGGTCATGAGCGCCTCGACGAGAAGCGTGCCGCTGCCGTCCGGCCCGGAGATCGGAATGGCGAGGGAGGCGTTGCCGCCGGCCGTGCTGGTTTCGATGTTCCCGGAGACGAGAAATCCCGAGCGGATCGGCGTACCGAGCGCTTCCTGCACTTCGGTGTTCGCCTGTGCCGCCGCGAGGGCGTCCACATAGACATCGGACGACTTGATCATGTTCATGATGAACGCGACACCGGCGAAGGCGATGAAGGTAATCATGACGAACGAGCCGAGGCAGCCCGCCGGAAGCAACAACCACAGGCGGCTCATGCGTTTCGGGGCCGGCGCCTGGGGAAAGGGTGGCATTGGGTCGGACATGGCGTTGATCTCCTTGTTTGGGGGGCAAAGTATCGCACGCGCGGGGCAAGGGAGCAATAGCCGTCGGGGATTGCTACTCGAGCAGCCACCGCAGCGGCCAACCGAGCGTCCCGCCGATGATGCAGGCGGCCACAACGCACACGAGCGCGCTCAAGGCGAGGTGGCGCAGCATCGCCAGTCCGCGATAGGTGAACAGCCAGCGGTAGGCGGCAATTTGCCACGCGAGTCCAAGCAGCGCGAGGCATGCGTACGAGGGACTCAGCCCGGGCCATGGATTCACGAAGCCGCGCCGGAGGGCCACGGCGATCATGCGCTCGAGCGTGGGTCCGTCGGCGGTCTGGGCGGCGATCCATGCCATCCACGGGGCGGGCAGGGCCATGGGCAGGCTGCCGAGGGCCATCACGGCGCAGAGCGTGGCAAAAGAGACGCGGCAGGCCTGCTGCCGATTCGCCACCCAATGGAGCGCGGCGCACCAGAGGAACCCCGCGGCGGGAAACACGAGCATCCAGTGGATGGCCTGTCCCTCGGTGGCAATGTTCAAGACGCTGAAGTAGTAGAGGAGCAGCGCGGTGCAGGGCTCGACCATGGGCATGGGCCAGCCCGCGCGACCGTAGTAAGTGAAGGTGTAGTACCAGCCGAGACTCAACCCGAGCAGCAGCCAGATGCCGATGGCGGCTGCGTATAGCCCCGCATGTTTCAAAGGACTCGCTCCAAGGTCCACAGCACGAGGTTGAAATTAAGCAGCAATTGCAGCGCGGCGAGCAAGGTCAACACGAGGATCACCCGATTGAAGGCGGATTCCGGGATGCGGTGGTGCATCCAATGGCCCAGCCACGAGCCGATGGGGATCAGCGGGATGAGCACCGCGCCAAAGCCCAGCACGCCGGGGTCAATCAGCCCGACGCCGATGTAGAACGGCAGCTTGGTGAGGTTGATGAGCGTGAAGGTCCATGCCACGGTACCGACGAACAGACTCTTCGGCATCCCCTGTCCAAACATGTAGAGGCTTACGATCGGCCCGGCGGCATGGGCGATGGTCGAGGTGAATCCGGCGGAGACGCCCAACCCGATGGCCATGACCGGCCCGGGCTTGAGGCGCTCGAACCACGCCAGCGCGTACTCTTTGATGGCGATGTGAATGGCGAACAGGATTGCGATGACGCCGACGAAACGCTTGAGGGGCGCCTCCCAACTGCCGATGCCGTTCTCGCCCATGTACCACCACGCCGCCGCGCCTAGCAGGATGCCCACGCAGGAGGGCACAAAGATCGCCATGGCGTGCTTCCAGTCGCAATTCATGCGGTGGTGGTAGATGGCGTTCGCGTCGCAGAGGATCAAGAGCGGCAGCAGGACCGCAGGCACCAACTCGACGGGCATCACCAGCATCATCAGTGGGAGCGAGAGGATGCCTGCGCCGCCGGCAAAGCCGGACTTGCTGATGCCTTGAATGATGATGGCCGCCCCGACGAATACCCAGAACAACACGAAAGGCACGCCGGGCAGCATGAAGGCGTCAAACATGCGTCCCGGTCTCTCTCCGTGACGCAGACTTCCTGGAATACGGTGCCGCGGAAATCCCCCCTAGCCCCAGTGGTGTCCGGTTAAACTTCTTGCTCCG
>ERZ869909.306-NODE-306-length-67053-cov-11.307573_pt1 | contig 67053 bp, 54 predicted proteins | sample MGYA00520892_ERZ869909 | MGnify/ENA primary metagenome ERZ869909 (study PRJEB32215, sample SAMEA104723947) | bioreactor metagenome | biome: bioreactor; feature: anaerobic bioreactor; material: water | place: China | collected 2015-03-12 ...
TGGGTCGTTAGCTCAGTTGGTAGAGCAGTTGACTTTTAATCAATTGGTCGCAGGTTCGAATCCTGCACGACCCACCATCTTCTCCAGCATCATCCTTTTTGCTTTTCTGTGCGTATCCCTTGAATTACCAGAACCAAACCCAATATCGATGATACCTTCGTAAGGTTACGCTATAATAACCGCCCATTTGTCTGTTTCGGATGTGGAAAGACCATGACTCAAGAAGTAATTGCTCCGTTGGAATTTGATTGGCCAGCGAAGCCCAAGCCGCTCAATGACGCGGAAAAGACTGCTTACCGTGCGCGGATTAAGAAATTACTGCAGGAAAAAAATGCAGTACTTGTCGCGCACTACTACACCGATCCTGAAATTCAGGCTTTGGCGGAAGAGACTGGCGGTTGTGTTGCGGACTCACTTGAGATGGCCCGCTTCGGGTCGCAGCATCCGGCTGATACCTTAATCGTTGCCGGCGTGCGCTTCATGGGCGAGACAGCAAAAATTCTCACCCCGGAAAAAACCGTGCTGATGCCGACATTAGAAGCGACCTGTTCGTTGGATATCGGCTGTCCGGCTGACGAGTTCTCAGCGTTTTGTGATGCACACCCAGATCACACCGTGGTGGTTTATGCCAATACGTCGGCAGCCGTGAAAGCACGTGCAGATTGGGTTGTGACCTCATCGATTGCGGTCGAACTGATTGAGCATTTAGACAGTGAAGGACAAAAAATTCTGTGGGCGCCGGATCGTCATTTAGGTGGCTACTTGCAGAAAAAGACCGGTGCAGACATGACCTTGTGGCAAGGCGCTTGTATTGTTCATGACGAATTTAAATCAAACGCCTTGCGCCAGTTGAAAGATCAATATCCAGATGCAGCCATTCTGGTGCATCCTGAGTCACCGGACTCGGTAGTGGAAATGGCCGATGCGGTTGGCTCGACGTCGCAATTGATCAAAGCAAGCCAAACCATGCCGAATGAGCGCTTTATCGTGGCGACGGACAAAGGCATTTTCTACAAAATGCAGCAACTGTCACCGCAGAAGCACTTTATTGAAGCGCCAACGGGCGGTAGCGGCGCAACCTGTCGTAGCTGTGCACATTGCCCTTGGATGGCGATGAATGGTCTGGTGGCCATTGAGGAAGCCCTGTTGCATGGTGGTGCTAAGCACGAGATACATGTAGATCCAGCGCTGGCCGAGCGGGCGATGATGCCGTTGAATCGTATGTTGGATTTTGCTAAAACGCTACGGCCTTAAATTGCTTTTAAAAATTAAATACGGCGATCGGATGCTTTGCGTGCGGTCGCCGTTATTGTTTGTAAGGAATCGCAATGACTGAAGACTTTCATGAGCACGATCACGACTATGATCCGGGGCAGCCGGACGATGAACAGCCGCGCGCGCTGTTAATTGGTTATGGCGATATTGCCAGCCGGGTGGCGCCATTACTTGCTGACCTCGGCTTTCAAGTGACAGGTGTGCGTCGTCAGCCAGAACATGCCGACTTACAGTCCGGTGTTCAGCTCGTCGCTGGGGATGTTAGTTTGGTTGAGACGTGGGCGCAGTTACTCGCTGAGCCTTGGGACTTGATTGTCGTGACCTTAACGCCATCGGATTATTCGCCTGCTGGCTATCATGCGGGCTATGTCAAACCTATGCGCGCTTTGGCGACCGCATGGCATTCGTTGCAAGCCGGCAAAGACGCTGAAAGTAATGCGCCGTTGCTGATGTATGTGTCGAGTACTAGTGTTTGGAGTGTGCGCGACGGTGCCTGGGTTGACGAAAACACGCCGGCCGTGCCGGATAGCCCGACGAGTGAGCAGTTACTCGCGGCTGAGCAAGAGGTCGCAACGGTCGGTATGCCTTACGTGATAGTACGAGCGTCGGGAATTTATGGTCCAGGTCGCGAGCGGATGTATGCGGCGCTGCAACGTGGCGACTATACCATTACACCAGCGTGGGCGAATCGTATTCATGCCGACGACTTAGCGCTTGTGATTCAGCACTTGGCTTTGCAGCATTTTATGGGCACTGAGTTGGAGTCGCTGTATATTGCGAGTGAAGATAAACCTTTGCAGGGTGATGATTACATTCGGCAGTTGGCAGCCGAACTCGACTTGGATGCGGAGGCGCTCATTCGAGACTTACCGCGTAGTGACAAAGTCGGCCCACGTGGGAGTAAGCGATTACGTAATGATCGACTGAAAGCGAGCGGCTTTAGTTTTGATTAGCGGTTATGAGAGCCCTGTCTGAAGGGCTCTCGTTTGCGTTATTCTTCGCTTTGCGCTTTTTTGAGAAAGTACACCGCGTAAAAAATCATCATCGCGACTAGAATCGCTAAGCCAGTAAACGAGAAGAAAATCACTGGATCTGAGAAAAATTCCTTCCAAATACTCATCGTAAAACCCTCTACTTAGTTGGGATATTGTCATTATAGACAGCGCTGGCTGTGACATGATGACGTAGATCAACATTTGCTAATGTATTTTCTTGGGGCAACCGTTAAACTAAGATTTCTAGGTAAACTGCGGGCTGCAGCTTTTCGGCTCGGAGCCGCAATTCACCGTGTGAGTGGCGCTGACGGGAGCTATAAGTTTCGTGAATTACGGCTCGGAGCCGGAAAGATAATTATTACGGCTCCGAGCCGGAAAGATAACTAGCTGAATTCTAACAAAAATAAAAATGGTGGGGCGATGTCGGAAGAGGGAATGAAGGCGCGCAAGTTGACGGTGAGTCATATCACACTGGGACCGATTGTGGCTGTGGTGGCTTGGGCGGTGGCAAGTATTGCTAATATGCCGCCGCAAGCTGCGTGGACGCTGGCCGTGGTGGTCTGGGTGGCGTGGTGGTGGATTACTGAGGCATTGCCGCTTCCTGTCACATCGTTGCTGCCGTTTGTCTTGCTTCCTGCCGGCGGTATTTTGACTTTCCAAGAGGCGAGTCGCTCGCTCGGCGACCACATCATTATTCTTTTTATGGGCGCGTTTATGCTCGCCAAAGCGGTCGAGGTTAGTGGCGTCCACCGTCGCCTTGCCCTGAACCTCGTTGGCTGGGTTGGTGGGCACGACGGTCGTCGACTGGTCATGTCCTTTATGCTCGCCAGCGCGATTCTGTCGATGTGGATATCCAACACCGCTGCGGTACTGGCTTTACTGCCGGTTGCACTGGCGCTGGCGGAAGCCTGCGACGACCACCGTTTCCAACGCGCGCTCTTGCTCGGTTTAGCCTATTCAGCCTCACTCGGTGGCGTGGCCACGCTCATCGGTACACCACCGAACTTAATATTCGCATCGATTTACGAGAACATCGCTGGTGAGTCGTTTGGTTTCGCTCGCTGGACGAGCATCGGCATCCCCATGGTACTGCTGGGCTTGCCGGTTATTGGCTTCTGGCTGACCCGAGGTTTGACCTTAACCGCACCATTGACGCTGCCCAAAACCGGCACCATGACCACTTACGAACGCCGCGTTCTGGCAGTGTTTGGTACGGTCATATTCCTCTGGGTGTTCCGTACCGAACCGTTCGGCGGCTGGACCGCACTTGTCGGTATGCCGAATATTGGCGACTCGACTATCGCGCTCGCAGGTGTTGTCGCCATGTTTGTCGTCAGCAATGGCAACGGTGGCCGCTTACTGAAATGGGACCAAGCGGTTGATATTCCGTGGGGGATTCTGCTGTTGTTCGCCGGCGGCATCTGCCTTGCAGCCGGTATCATGCAGAGTGGCCTCGGTGAAATCATCGGTTCTTCGCTCAGTCAGCTTGGCGGCATGCCACTTTGGCTATTGGTCTTTTCACTTACCCTCAGCGTGTCGTTTTTAACCGAGGTGACGTCCAACACTGCAACCGCAACATTGCTCATGCCCATTTTAGCGGCCACCGCGACAGCGACCGGTTTGCCCATCGAAGTCCTGATGATTCCAGCCGCCATAGCATGCAGCTGCGCGTTTTGCTTGCCTGTGGCAACACCACCCAACTCGATTGTTTTTGCCTCTAACCGAGTGACGATTAAAGAAATGGCGCGGGAAGGTTTTGTATTGAATATCTTATTGGCCGTGATAACCACGTTGGTCGTCATGGTGATGGTAGCCTAGCTAGTCCGAAAGCAAAGTGAGGAAATGAAGTGAAAAAAGCAGTATTCCCATTTTTAATGAGTTTTTATATGGCATTTTTTATGACCGCGGTTATTACTTGGATCAATACCGGTTTGGCTGACGGTTTTCTTGGTCGCTGGTGGACAGCCTTTTATATTGCTTGGCCAATTGCCGCGGGACTGATGTTGCTCGGTGCGCAACGGATTAGAAACCTGAGTGAGCGGCTTGGTCAGAAGCTTTAGTGTGCATTTGCCAATGAATTACCAGAACGAAAAAACCCGCTAAAAATAGCGGGTTTCTCGTAAATATTGGCGGATAGGGAGGGATTCGAACCCTCGATACGGGGTTACCGTATACACACTTTCCAGGCGTGCTCCTTCAGCCACTCGGACACCTATCCAGCAAGCCGCGCTATGTTAGGGAATTCGGCGATAGGAATCAAGAAAAAGCCGGAAATTTTCCATATCTTGGTTGAAATTTGTTCAGCGTTTGGGAGGAATCAATATTTCTGATACCTATGTGGGCTCGACATCGAGCGTCGAGGGTTTTGTGCATGCCGATATAAATCGATACGCACTAACGTCGATGCCAGAGTAAATAAGCGAATTTCACCATGAGCGCGGTTGTTGCTAACGCGCCGTAACTGAAGAGTGCGTAAAGCGCGCCGACCGGTAAATCGGAGAGGACGGCTTTAATCGAGTCTTTGGCATATTCGCCGGAGCTGAACGGGACGCCAATCAGGTTTAAGGCCGGAACGGCGAGTAATGCCATGGTGACGATTGTAGCGACACCGGGCGATGCGGCTTTGCGCCATCCAACACCCAAGAATAGCAACCCCTTGTTGATACCATGATGGCAAGCAAAGATGACAATGGCGGCGATTAAATACGGAGCCGTGTCTGGAAATTTGAGCGCAATACCCAGTGCAAACGTGAGCATGCCCATTTGGCTGATACTTGAATAGGCGAGAACCGCTTTCGCTTTGTCGCTCAGTACCCCAACAAATGCAGCGCCCCAAGCGCCGATGAGACCAAGAGCGATCGCGGCGTTGGCTAGTCCGTTGAGATTAATCAACGAGCCTTCGAGTGAGCCTAGTGGTAAGGTTAACAGCCAGCCGACTAAGCCGGCTTTAATCATCGCGCCGCTTAAAACCGCACTCGCAGGCGTTGGCGCTACAGGGTGAGCCAACGGCAGCCACCAATGCACACCGGCAAGACCAGCTTTCACACCAAAGCCAATGAATAGTGCTGTTGCAATCCAAAGTCCATGTTCACTTCCGGCGATTCCTTGCGGTAATTCGGACATCAGCGGCGTGTGCTCGCCGCCGACGCTTGCGGCTGCAGCGATAAGGCCAGCCAAAATAAAGGCCTCACCAATAATTGCCATGATAATGTAGATCTTACCGGCGCGAATGGCTTCGCGGGTCTCATCGTGGATGACCAAGCCATAGGCTGCGAATGTCATGAGCGCGAAAAAGAGATAGAACGAGGCGATGTCCTGGGCAACCAGCAAGCCGAGGTTGCCTGTTAGCGTCAACAGCCAACAACGTAAGAAACGAGCGACATGAGGTTTTAGTTCGTTGCCTTTCGGCTGAAAGTCGCGGCTGGCGAAAAAACCGGCTAGCGCCCAAAGTAGAGCGGTCATAATTAACAAAGGCACGAACGTTGGATTTAGCTGCCATTGCAGACCGAGCAGTATCGACGGTGCTTGAAAAACAGTGTCGGCGCTTGGCTTTGCATAAGCCCAGAGCGCAGCACCTAACGCCGGCAATGGCGCCGCCCACAGCAGCCAAGTCCGCCGCCGCGCGTTTTGCTCTGTCACCAGCGCCGTACCAAGCAGCGCCACAAACACCATCATCACCCACATAAGAAAACGATTCTCCTTAACAATTAGAGCCTTACCTTTCCGGCTCGGAGCCGAAACTCGCTACCGCCGAGTTTTCCGCCATCACCAACACAAAAATATTCCCGCAGAATATCAGGCGGTTACCTTTCCGGCTCGGAGCCCGAAAGGTTTGGGTTCCGGCTCCGACCCCGAAAGGGTTACGGCAGGTACTCGCGGACGGAGACCAAAATCGCCCAGCTCAGCGGGCTCCACGCATGTGCAGCCAATAGCCCCGCTGCAATGGTAAAGACCATGGTGGCCAGCGTCGGTAGTAACAGCCATGGATCGGTTTCAAACCGTCCAGCAAGAATCTTCTCGTCAGGCCATGCTCCGCGGACCGGCTTAAACCAGAGCCGATACAAAATCGGCAAAAAGTAAGCGGCATTCAAAGCACTGCTCAGTACCAACACACCCAGCGCCCATGCCATACCGGCCTCAAGTGCACCGATGCCCAAATACCACTTACTAATGAACCCCGCGGTCGGTGGTAAACCAATCATTCCCAGCGCGCCAACGGTAAAGGCTAAGCTGGTGCCTGGCATGCGCTTCCCAACCCCATCCAGCTCGTCAATTCGATGTATGCCTAACGTCTCCGCGTAGTTGCCGGCAGCAAAAAATAGCGTCACTTTCATAATGCCCTGATGCAGCAGGTGGACCAGCCCGCCAATCGATCCAATCGGTCCAAACAACGCGACCCCTAACGCAATGTAAGACACTTGGCTGACCGTCGAAAATGCTAGTCGCTTCTTTAACTCCACCTGTCGCAACGCTTGCAGTGAGCCCCAAATAATCGTCACTGCGGCAAGAACAGCAAGCGGCAACAACACCCCAAGCTGCGCTGAAAACTCAATCCCGTAAACGTTGTAAACAATCCGAATAATTCCGAAGGCACCGGCCTTCACGACGGCGACCGCATGCAGCAGTGCCGAAACAGGTGCCGGCGCGACCATGGCCACCGGTAGCCATCCATGAAACGGCACAAACGCAGCTTTGACGCCGACACCGAGGATCAAGACAGCAAAAATAGCGATGAGCACACTGGTATCTAAACCTGCCACCTCGCGCAGGGTGCCGGTTTCGGCAAACTCACCAACCGCTGGACCTGCGTAGCCATACAAAAGTGCCACGCCAAGCAACAGCACAGCGCCGCCGGTCAGGGTGTAACGCAAATACGTCCGGCCAGCGCGAAGCGACGCCTCGGTACCGCGGTGAACCACCAATGGATACGTCGACAGCGTCAACATTTCGAAGAAAATCAGAAAGGTAAAGAGGTTTCCTGCCAAGGAAATGCCCATGGTACTGGCGACACATAAACTGAAAAAGCCAAAAAATCGGCTGCGATGCGGCGATCCTTCGAGATAGCCAATCGCATACAGCGTCGTGAATAACCACAGCAACGAGCTTAAACCAGCGAATAGCATCGACAGCGAGTCAGCGCGCAATACGAAATCAATGCCGGGAAGAATGGTAAAGCGCGTTTCGAACAGCTCTTGTTGATAAATACCAATGGTCATCCATGCAACCAAGGCGATTTTGACCAAGGCAGCGCCGATATTCAAAGTACTACGGACTCGCTGTTGCGCATCCGGCAGCAAAAAAATCACAATAGCCGCGAGTAACGAGGTACCAATGACGGCGACTGGAAGAAGTTCGTTCATCCACTACCTCCCGGTACCAGCTGCATAAGCTGCAATGGCCATTGACTCACGAATCCGAGCAAAATGGCGGCGGCCGCGAGCGTTAATGCGCAGACATCAAGGAGCCAGTGGGTGGGCGCAAATTGATGTCGGGCTTCTTCCACGAACGACACGCGGAACACCCGAAAGACGTACGCTGCGGTCATCAAGCCACCAATTAAGATAATCACAAACCACCACCATTGGCCGCTAAGTAACGCACTTTGCAGCAATAGCCATTTGGCGTTGAAACCGCCACTCGGAGGCAGGCCCATAAGGCTGACGGCACTCAAACCAAAGGCGAACAGTGCTAAGGGAACGCGGTGACTGACGCCGGCTAGGTCTTTGATACTTTGATGGCCAAGCGCTAACACCAAGGTGCCAACACTCAAGAACATCGCCGCTTTGGCAAACGCATGGGCGAGCAAATGCAAGACGGTTCCCTGCCAGGCCAATTCAGCTGCCACAGCGCTAGTGCCGATGCTGAGCGGAAATAGAAACATCAGGTAGCCGAGCTGGGCAACGGTGGAGTAGGCCACCAGCATCTTTAGGTCACTTTGGCGAAACGCGCACCAACTGCCCCAGACAATTGCCCCGGCACCAAGTGCGCCAAGCAGCTGTGCAGCAGCGGGGGCGACCGCTTCTGGAGCTAGGTCGAGCCATAGCAGGGCAAGAATATAGAAACTCGCCTTCACCACTAACGCCGATAGCAGTGCGCTGACCGGTGCAAGTGCGCCGCCATGTGCCGGCGGTAACCAAAAGTGCAGGGGAAAAATAGCGGTTTTCAGCAGCAAACCAATCGTCATCAATGCAATCGCCACTTGCGTCGGTGCAGCGGCGTTGCTGATTTCGGCAATGTCCTGAATAGCAAGTGTGCCATATTGGCCGTAGAGCAAGCCAACGCCAGCTAGAAAGCCCAAAGAGCCGAGCAGCGCTGCATACAAATAACGTATAGCCGCCCGCAACGACGGCTTTGAGCCTGTCAAGGCGACCATACCAACAGCACTGAAGGTGAGCAATTCAAGGCCAACGTAAAGATTAAACAAGTCACCAGAAAGCCAAATTCCGTTCAACGACGCGAGTAAGAACCAAAATAACGGCCAAAAATAACGCTGTTCATGGCGATATCGCTGTAAATACACCAACGCATAGACAGCGCAAACAATAGCGATAAAGGCGGTGAGCGTTAGCAAGGTGACGGTGAAACCATTGGCGTGCAGAGTGATCCCTAGCGGCGTCTCCCAGCCTCCGAGTTGATAGTCACTCGCCCCGTGACGATAAATCTGCACGCTTAGCGCAAGACTGGCGATTAATTGCAAAACCAATCCTGGCAGTGCAATTAACTTAATTGGCGCGCGCGGCAGCAACACACTAAACAGGGCGAACACTAAAGGAATGATGAGCAACAATGGAATCATGCTTGACCTCCACTGAGTACCCACTTACGCAGCAACACGAGCGCCAATGCAGTGGCGGCGACGGCAACGACAATGCCGGTCAACACAAGAGCTTGGGGCACCGAATCCGGCCCATGTTGATACTGGGCAAGCCCGACCATCATCAGGAATACGCCAGAGCCCATGATATTGAAAGCGAGCAACTTTTTCAGCAGCGGTTGACTCACGATAAAGGCATACAGCGCGACGACGAACAGCACGGCCCCAATACAGGCGTACCAAAAATCGCTATTGAATGCTTCGAACGAGAGGCTCATGAGGAACCTCCGTTGCGCTTCTCGCGCGGGGCGTGGATAAAGAGACTAAGCAGGATCAGGCCAATTGAGATCGTCAGCATGAGCTCGATGAGAATGATCAGCACACCAGCCCAGCCGGGTGGATAGGCTAAGAATGCATAACCGGTGAGCATCGGACTGACTGCGACCAATAAAAAAATGAACACGCCGATAGTAAGCCCGGTACGCAGGAGCAGGTTGACGCGACTGGCGATATCGATATTGCCAAGCCTTGCTAAAACCCCAGCAGCTGCGATCAAGGCGCCAGCCTGAAAGGCACCGCCGGGGCGCGTTGAACCGGCCCAAAGAACAAAAATCGCGGTGATTAGCAACAAAGGTACGAGCAAGTGGACGAGGCTTTTCAGTAGCGCTGGCGCTTGTTGTTCGGGGCTAGTGGTTGCGCCGGTGACTGTCTCATCGCCGTCGCTTTGAGCATCGTCATGGCGAAGGCTTTGGCGAAGGCTCTGGCGAAGGCTGAGGCCGATGACGATGGCGACGAGTAGCACCGCAACTTCGAGCAGGGTGTCGTAACTACGGAAATTAAGTAGTACCGCGGTGATGCCATGACTGACACCGCTATCGTCAATATTTGCAGCAAGGGTTTCGACTAAATTGTAAGTTGGCGCTGGGAGCTGCAATAAGGTCCAGAAACTCCACGCGAGACCAGCGGCCGCGCCAAGGGCAACGATAGTGGCCAGAGCGTGCTTGGCGAGATTGAATTTTACGGCAGCGGGCCTTTTTAACACACCAAGGGTGTCGAGAAGTAATACGCCCGTGAGTCCAGCTCCAATTGCAGCCTCGGCAAGTGCGAGGTCGGGCGCTTGCAAGCGCAACCAAGTGAGTGCGAGGAGGATGCCAAAAGTAACGAAGAAAACCACCGAACGGAACAACTCGTCGCTGCGGAAAACGCCGACTGCGGCAACAATTAAGCCGATACCAAGGATGACGTCAAACCACATCATTCTGGCTTCCTCGTTTGGCGGATATGTTGATTGGCCACAAGGTAGGCGGACACCGAGCTGGCGCCGAGGATCAGCAGCCAACAGAGTAGCAATTTAGCAACGTCTGCGGCGCTCGATTGCGACGGAATGAGGCCGACGACGATAAAGCCAAGTCCGAGATTATCGGCTTTCGTCAGCGCATGAATGCGCGTGAGGACATCGGGGAAGCGCAATAAACCGACGGTGCCAATGATAAAAAAGAGGCAGCCGATGCTGATGAATACGATCTGTAGGTAGTGCATCAGCTTTTCTCCTCGTTGCCGCCTGCGGGTTTGCTATTAAAGCGCCGCACAAAGGCGATCATCGCAACCGCGGCGAGTAGTGCCAAGACGAGTGCAACATCGAGAATACCTTGCGTGATGGGCATGGCTACGCTGAGGAGAAGCACAATCGCAACGCCAGTGGTGCCGAATAACTGCGCCGCAAGCATGCGATCTGCGGCCTTGGGTCCACGCCAAATTCGCCAGAGGCCAGCAAGTAAACTAATAAGTAGAATGATTGCAGCGAGGATCATGGCGTGTCCTCGGCTCTTAGTTCGACGCCAAAGAGGCGGGCAACGTGTTGCTCAGTTTCGCGAGTGGCGGCAAGAATGTCTTCGTCGCTGTCCAGTACATGTAGCGTTAGCGTATTATTGTGGATGTCCGCAGATAGAGTTCCCGGTAACAGACTGATGAGTAACATGAAAAATACTCGTGACCGACCTTCGGGAAGGCTGATCGGATAGTCGACGAGGCCAGGCTTTAACGGCAATTTCGGGTGCAACGTGCGATAGGCAACATCGACGCCAGCGCTGAGTGATTTTTGACCGAAATGGAGTAAAAATGTAGGAATTGCTTTTATTTTCGGTGTGTGGTCGTGATTGTCGATTTGAAGCGAGATTGCTGTGGCAATGAGGATGATGGGCACACCGAACCACCAGCTGTAGGCGACTCCGCCAGTGAGGAGCCACCAAAACAGGGTGTATATCAGACTGTAGGGAATACCGCGCCTGACTGTATGCATAGGCTGGAGCCGGTTACATCATGGCTTGCAGATAGCGCTCAACGCCCAGACGGCTGATGAGCTGGAGTTGCTGACGCAGCCAATACGCGTGATCTTCCTCGGTGTCTTTGAGAATTTGCACTAGCATGTCGCGACTGACAAAGTCGTGCGCTTGCTCGCACAAAGTAATTGCTTCTTTCAGTTCAGTCGCATTTTTGCGCTCAAGTTCAAGGTCCGCCGCGAGCATTTCCGGCACCGTGTCGGCGTCGGGTAACGGATGACGAGTTTCCAAGTCTGGCTTACCGCCAAGCAACAGAATACGCTCGATGAGCATTTTAGCGTGACCGCGCTCGTCCTCAGCTTCGTGGCTGATGCGCTCATATAACTTACTAAAACCCCAGTCCTCGTAATACTCCGAATGCTGAGTGTATTGGTCAATGGAGGTGAGCTCCCATGCTAATAGACCATTTAATGCTTTGATAATATTAGACATTCTTCCTCCTACAGCTGACGTTGCAGATAATTTTCAATACCGATGGTGTCAATCAAGCTGCATTGCGTGTCGAGCCAATCTTGGTGATCTTCCTGCTGTTCAAGGATTTCGGCGAGCATGTGGCGACTGACAAAGTCCTTTTCCGCTTCGCAGGTGCTGATCGCGTCGCGAATGTAGCGAATGTCTTCGCTTTGTAATTTGTCGTCGAGACGCAGCATTTCTTTTGGCTCCTCGCCAATGTAGAGTTTACCGAGCTCTTGCAAGTTGGGCAGGCCATCGAGCAGGAGGATTCGCTCAATTACGTCATCGGCATGTTTCATCTCTTGAATAGAGGCTTTATAAATGCGCGAATTCAGCTCGCTGAAGCCCCAATTCTTAAACATACGAGCATGCAGAAAATATTGATTAATTGCCGTGAGCTTACGTGTCAGCACTTTATTGAGTGCTGCTAGAACCGTTGAATTTCCGCGCATGACCGATACTCCTTTGCTTTCGCTTTTCGCTTCAATGTCATAGCAACAGATTAGTAGATCTTGGCGGGATAGTAAAATGCAGATTTCTTTTTGTGGCAAGGGTTTGGCGTTTCGGCTCGGAGCCGGAATGCGAAGTCGCGGGCACAAAAAAGCCCACCGAAGTGGGCTTTGCTGCAAAATTGGGGATTACGAGTAAGCGATATCGACGTCGAGCTGACCTTGTGGGCTCGGTACGTGAATGTGTACAATTTCTTTGCGCGCGTGAATTGCATCGTGCATCACGTCGCGGGCGCAACAGGTGCATTTGCCGCACTGGCTGCCGACGCCAAACTCTTGGCGCAAGTCGCGCATAGTGCGAGCACCTTGGTCAACAGCGCGTTGGATTTGTTTGTCAGTGACACCCTTACAAAGGCAAACGTACATATTCGACACCACTTTCTTCGAGAATATGTACGCATTTAAACACAAATGAGAATAGTTATCAATATGTTTCGCATTCGCCTTTGTGGGTATCTCGTTTGGCTTCCGAATACACCCGTTGGACTTTAAAGCAGACCAGCGTATTTTTCGCGTGTGGTCGGACACCAGACACTATGCTGCACGCAGCCAATATGTGGCTGTTGCATCATCCACATACACACGCGGGACTGACCAATACCACCGCCGATTGTTTGCGGCAAGGCGCCCGTTAGCAGCTTTTGGTGCCAGGGCAGTTGCGCACTTTCATTCCGTTTAGCAAGTTGCAGCTGACGAATTAAAGCGGCGCGATCCACGCGAATGCCCATCGAACTTAGCTCCAAAGACTGCTCGAGTATTGGGTTCCAAACCAGAATATCACCGTTCAACGACCAATCGTCATAGTCGGGAGCGCGGACGTCGTGAGCGGTTCCGTCCTGCAGCGGTCCACCGATGCCTTGAATGAATACCGCACCAAACTCCCGTGCTGCCATGTGCTCCCGGGCCTTAGGCGTCATCGACGGATAGGCGGCGCGCAGGCGTTCGGTACTAATGAAGGTAATCTCATCGGGAATGTCGAGTTCCGGGGCGACAAATTGAGATTGATACTTCGCCAGTGTCGTTTTTAAGGCGCCATAGATAGCTTTGACCGTGGTGCGCAAGGTCTGTTCATCACGCGCCGTATCGCCGATGACTTGCTCCCAGTCCCACTGATCGACATAAACCGAATGAATCGGAGAGAGGCTTTCTTCGTCAGGGCGTAACGCTTTCATTTGCGTGACGACACCTTCGCCTTCGCTGAATTCATATTGGGCCAACACTTGGCGTTTCCACTTGGCCAACGAATGCACGACTTCATACGATTTTTGTAGGGAACGCACGGGCACCTGAACCGCCTGTTCGTGCCCTGACAAGGTGTCCTGAGTGCCTTCGAGCGGATCAGTCAAAATCGGCGCCTGAACTTCAACCAGATTCAACGCTTTGCAAAGCTCATCAGTGAAGGTCGTGCGAATGAAACGGATTTCGTGTTGTTTACTTAAAAATGTTGCTTTCATGATGAGCTCCTTTGTTGTGTTGTTCTATTTATCGGTATTTGGCGCAATTATTCAATAGTGTTTTTTAATTAGGTTGATATGACTATTTTTCTTTTAATATTTCGCAGAAATGTTAGATTTAATTTAATTTTGTGGGATTAATCGGGAGCTTCGTTAGATGATCGACAATTTGGATAAAAAAATTATTAACGCGTTGACGGAAAATGCGCGGCTTTCCTATGCCGAAATTGCCAAAGACAATGGTGTTTCGCCGGCGACCGTGCATGTTCGCGTGGAAAAGTTACGTAAAGCAGGGGTAATTATCGGTGCTCGGACGACGGTTGACGCTCGCAAACTTGGCTACGACATAACCTGTTTTATTGGAATTATTCTGCGACAAGCAGGGGACTATCCGTCAGCATTAGAGAAGTTGAGGGGGCTGCCGGAGGTTACCGAGGCTTATTACACCACAGGGCAATACAGTGTGCTGATTAAGGTGATGGTGCGCAATATCGACGATTTGCAGAAGCTGTTGATAGAGCGCCTGCAAGTGATTGAGGAAATACAGTCGACGGAAACGTTGATTTCGTTGCAGGCGCCGATACAGCGCAGTATTCGGGCGTGATAAAGCATTTCATTTGGGGTCGGAGCCGGAATTCTAACCTACTGATTCAGCGAGCGTTCCTGAAAACGTAGGCAATAGCTAAAAGGCATTCCGGCTCCGAGCCGGAATGCTAACCCGCTGATTTTACGGTGAATGCCAAAACTGTAATTACGGCTCCGAGCCAGAAAGGTAGTCGACGATGCTTTCTGCGGCTTGCCGTCCTTCGGCGATAGCGGTGACAACAAGATCGGCGCCACGCACCATATCACCGCCGGCGAAGATCTTCGGATTCGACGTTTGCATCGGGAAGAGCGAATCTTCTTCGGCCGCGCTCACCAGCGACCATTCATTCACCTCAACGCCGTGCTCTGATAGCCACGCAGGCGGGTTAGCTTGATAACCAAATGCCAGAATGACGCTGTCGGCGGGCATGACAAACTCAGAATCGGGAACCGGCTCCGGGCGGCGGCGACCTGCAGCGTCGGCTGGACCAAGCGCCGTGCGGACAAAACGGACGCCGGTAACCTTTCCGGCTGCGTCACTCTCAATCGCCAGCGGCTGCAAATTGAACTCGAATTGAACGCCCTCGTCGCGCGCGTGTTGCACTTCTTTGCGCGAACCCGGCATGTTCTCCGCGTCCCGCCGATACGCACAAACCACTGACGCAGCTTCTTGCCGCACAGCGGTGCGCACGCAGTCCATCGCTGTGTCACCCCCACCTAGAACCACAACCCTCTGTCCAGACAATGACAGATAGGGGTAATCGTTCATTGGCAATTCCATAATTTGTGCGGTGTTGCCAATGAGGTAGTTCAACGCCGGAACGACCCCATGTGCATCGAGGCCGGGTAGACCTCCGTCAACAGCTTTATAAGTGCCAAGACCGAGGAAAACTGCGTCGTAGCCGTGCAATAACGCATCAAAATCGACGTCCTTGCCGACCTCGCAGTTCAGCTTAAACTCAATGCCCATGGCGGAAAAAATCTCGCGCCTCTGCGTCATCACCGACTTTTCCAGTTTAAACGCAGGAATCCCAAACGTGAGTAGGCCGCCAATTTCTGGGTACTTGTCATACACCACGGCATCGACGCCGTTGCGCGCCAAGACGTCAGCACAGGCCAGTCCGGCGGGACCCGCGCCGATGACGGCGACCCGTTTGCCGAGTCTTTCCACTGCCGACACATCAGGACGCCAGCCCATCGCGAACGCGGTGTCATTGATGTACTTTTCAATTGCGCCGATGGTCACTGCGCCAAAGTCGTCATTCAACGTACAGGCGCCTTCACACAAGCGATCTTGTGGGCACACACGACCGCAAACTTCCGGCAAACTATTGGTTTGATGCGACAACTCAGCAGCTTCAATGATTTTTCCAGCCTGCGCTAACTCGAGCCATTGCGGAATGTAATTGTGCACCGGGCATTTCCACTCGCAATACGGATTGCCACAATCGAGGCAACGATCCGCCTGAGCGGCGACTTGTTCCGCTGGCATCGCGTCGTGCACTTCAACAAATTCAATACGCCGTTGTTGTAATGACTTTTTCGCCGGCTCAGCACGGCCAACATCGAGAAATTGATAGATATTTTGCGCCATTACATCACCTCCACGCGAATTGAATCGGTCGAACGTGGCCGATGGCCGAGAAGGTCGCGCAGCTCTCTTGCTTTGGGTTTAACGAGGCGAAACTTGGGTAGCCAATGTTGGAAATCAGCAAGAATCTGACGTGAGCGCTCACTTCCGGTGTGTTCCACGTGATCATGGATAAATCCGCGCAAGTGCTCTTGCAGAATAGGCTGCTCAATTGGCAACACCTCAACCAGTTCAGCATTGATTCGTTCGTTAAAATCGTCATCTTCGTCGAGAATATAGGCCATGCCGCCGGTCATTCCAGCACCAAAATTAATCCCAGTTTGACCAAGGACAACGACTACACCGCCGGTCATGTATTCACATCCATTGTCGCCGATACCCTCAACGACGGCGATGCAGCCACTGTTGCGTACGGCAAAGCGTTCACCGGCTAAGCCAGCAGCAAAAAGACGGCCACCGGTGGCACCATAAAGACAGGTGTTGCCCATAATCACCGCTTGATGCGAAGCGAAGGACGCGTCGCTGGCTGGTTTTATGCTAATACGACCGCCGGCCATGCCTTTGCCGACGTAGTCGTTGGCGTCGCCGGTGAGGAAAAGATGCAAGCCAGGCGCGTTCCAAACACCAAAGCTTTGCCCAGCCGTGCCATGGCAATGAATCCGAATAGGATTGCCGGCTAAGCCTTGCAGACCATGCGTTCGCGCAATGAAACCGGATAATGGCGCACCAATGGAGCGGTCGTCATTGCGCACTTGAGTGGTGAAATCTTGGCTTTTGCGCGTTCGCACAGCCGAGCTGCACATTTCTAGCAGTTCTTGGTTCTTTTTGCCTTGGTCATGCGGTGCATTTATCCCAGCGCAAAACAAAGGCTTCTGCGATTTAACAGCTGCAGAAGCGAGAAGTGGGCCGAGGTCGATTTTGCTTTGTTTTTGTGACAAGCCAGACTCAACCTTGGTCAGTAAGTCCGTGCGTCCGATTAGATCAGTAATGTCAGTCACACCGAGTTTTCGTAAGTAGTACTCCACTTCGGCGCGAAGTAGCTCAAAGTAGTTCTCAACTTTTTCGGGCAGACCGCTGTAAAACTGCTGACGCAGGGTAATGTCCTGCGTGGCAATACCGGTTGCGCAATTATTTAAATGGCAGATTCTGAGATACTTGCAGCCGAGTGCTACCATTGGCGCTGTGCCGAAACCGAAACTTTCAGCACCAAGAATGGCCGCTTTAATAACGTCTAAACCGGTTTTTAAACCGCCGTCAACCTGCAGGCGCACCTTATGGCGTAAACCATTGCTGACCAATGCATCATGCACCTCTGCAAGTCCAAGTTCCCAAGGCGAACCAGCGTACTTCACCGAGGTTAAGGGGCTGGCGCCTGTACCGCCGTCGTAGCCAGAAACGGTAATCAGGTCAGCGTAAGCTTTCGCGACACCGGTCGCAATCGTGCCGATACCCGGCTCGGAAACGAGTTTGACGGAAACTAATGCGTCGGGATTGACTTGTTTGAGGTCGAAAATCAGCTGAGCCAAGTCCTCGATGGAGTAAATATCGTGATGCGGTGGTGGGGAAATTAACGTCACGCCGGGTACCGAATAGCGCAACGTTGCGATTTCAGCTGTGACCTTTTCGCCTGGCAACTGACCACCTTCGCCGGGCTTAGCACCTTGTGCAATTTTGATTTGTAGCACATCGGCATTGACCAAGTAATGCGGCGTCACCCCAAAGCGACCGGAGGCGATTTGTTTGATGCGTGAATTCTTTAAAGTACCAAAGCGCTTCGGATCCTCGCCACCTTCGCCACTGTTCGAATGGCCACCTAAACGATTCATCGCCACTGCGAGCGCCTCGTGCGCCTCCGGACTCAATGCCCCAATTGACATCGCCGCCGTATCGAAGCGTTTGAAAAGGGCCGTTGAATCAAAGGTTTGGCATTCGGGCTCGGAGCCGGAATGCGTTTCCTCCCCAGATCCGCTATCGCCTACGTTTTCGTAAACTACTGCCGAATCAGCCGGTTGGCATTCGGGCTCGGAGCCGAAATGCAAATCCGCAACACTCGGAGGCGGTACATCAATCGCCAATAAATCGCGCAACATTGCAGGAGGACGGTTGTTGACGGCACGACAGTATTTGAGATAGATCGCAGGATCTCTCGTCGCCACAGCGCGCTGCAGCGTATTGACCACCTCGGGGTTGTATGCGTGGTACTCGCCACCGTGCACATATTTCAATAATCCGCCATGACTCAATGGTTTGCGCGGTAGCCATGCCACCTTATGCAGGCGTTGTAAGTCTTGCGTAAAGTCCTCGAAACTGGCGCCACCAATGCGCTTGTGACAGACCGGAAAACACAACTGCTGAACGTCATCGGCAACCCCAACCAACTCAAATAGACCGGCGCCGCGATAGCTGGATACACAAGAAATGCCCATCTTGGACATGATTTTCAGCAGCCCTTTATTAATCCCATTGCGATAATTTTCAACCGCTTGCCGAACAGGAATCGACAGATGACTTTGCTCGGCAAGTTGCTCAATGGTTTCATAGGCAAGGAACGGGTATACAGCGGTCGCGCCTAATCCAACCAACACGGCAATATGATGGGAGTCGCGAGCTGACGCAGTTTCGACAATAATATTCGCGTCGCAGCGCAATTGTGACTGCACCAAGCGATTTTGCACCGCTCCAGTCGCCATCGCCGCAGGAATCGGCAGACGCCCTTTGTCAATGTGCCGATCTGACAGAATAATAATGACCGCGCCATCTTCACGCACCGCACGTTCGACATCGTCGCACAGGCTAAGAATGGCTTGTTCTAAGCTTTGTGCAGATGCATCGAACTGCATCGAAAATACGCGATACTGATAGTAATCGTCATTAAGTTCTTTTAATTGCTTTAAGTCGGTATACATCAAAACCGGGCTGTCAAATAACACACGATGTGCATAGCCCGAGGTTTCATTAAACATATTCTGCTCGCGTCCGATGCACGTTGCGAGCGACATCACGTGGCGCTCACGAATCGGGTCGATCGGCGGGTTGGTCACCTGTGCAAACTGCTGACGGAAATAGTCATAGATTAAGCGTGGCTTGGTCGACAGTACCGCTACCGGTGTGTCGTCACCCATACTACCAGTTGCTTCCTGCCCATCAGCGGCAAGCACCTGAATAACTTGATGAATTTCTTCGCGGCTATAATAGAACTGCTTGTGGAAAGTAGCCATTTTCTCGTCGTCAAAAAGGCGCTGGCCAATGAGCTCGGCTGAGCATTCAGCGAATGGACGCAGACGTAAAATATGCTCATCGAGCCACTCCCGATATGGATGACGGGCTTTCAAGTCCTCATCAATCTGCTTACTGCGCCAAATCTTCCCGTTATAAGTGTCGACCGCGAGCATCTCGCCTGGGCCCAAACGACCTTTCTCAACCACATCTTTTTCGTGGTAATCCCAAGTGCCGACCTCGGAGGCCACCGTGATAATGCTGTCGTCGGTGATGACATAGCGAGCGGGGCGCAGGCCATTGCGGTCGAGACTACAAGCGACATGACGACCGTTACTCAGAACAACGCCGGCGGGACCGTCCCAAGGTTCCATATGCATGGAGTTGAATTCGTAGAATGCACGCAAATCAGGAGCCATGGTCGGGTCACCCTGCCAGGCTGGTGGAATAAGAAGGCGCATGGCCCGAAATAGATCCATGCCGCCAGCAAGGAGCATTTCCAGCATGTTGTCGAGCGAGCTTGAATCAGAACCTTGCTCGCCAACGAAAGGCGCGGCTTGTTGTAAGTCCGGAAGCAGCGGCGAATGCATTTTGTAGCTGCGCGCTTTAGCCCATTGCCGATTGCCTGCAATCGTGTTGATTTCGCCATTGTGAGCGAGGAATCGAAACGGCTGAGCGAGCGGCCAACGCGGCTGAGTATTGGTTGAAAACCGTTGATGAAAGACACAAATTGCAGTTTTTAGCCGAATATCGTTCAGATCTTGATAAAAGTTTGCCAAGTCCTTAGGCATCATTAAGCCTTTGTAGACAATGACTAAGCAGGACAGCGAAACCACGTAGAAGTCAGGATCGTCGCTGATGCGTTTTTCAGCGCGGCGGCGAGCCATATAGAGGCGCCTCTCGAGGTCCTTTTTGCGCCACCCAGGTTGAGCGGAGACAAAAACCTGTTCGATATGAGGCTGTGTCGAGCCGGCGATTTCGCCCAGTACCTGTTCGTTGACAGGGACGTCCCGCCAGCCGTTTATCGTCAGCGTTTCCTTTTGCAGCTCATCTTCGAGAATCGCCTTTGCGCGACTTTGCTTGGTAGGGTCAGAACTCAGAAACACCTGACCAACGGCGTATTTCTTGCCTAAGTGCCAGTCTTCTTCCGCTGCAATTTCGCGAAAAAACGAGTCGGGTAGTTGCATCAATAGCCCACAGCCATCACCTGTTTTACCGTCAGCACCGATCGCGCCGCGATGCATCATGCGATCGAGCGCAGTGATTGAACGTTGAAGAATTGTATGGCTCGTTTCGCCATGGAGATGCGCAATAAGGCCGAAACCACAGTTATCACGCACCTGGTTGGCTTGCGTTGCTGCCGAGTAAAGTGACATAGACAACTTTCCTTCGTTTGTATACAGCCGTTTAAATTAACAGAAAACCTACAATTGCGGCTATAAATGCAGTGAATGGTTGGTATGCTATTTTTACAAATTGTTTTGTATCAGTGGGTTATGTTTTCGGCTCGGAGCCGGAATGTGCAGCCGCACCGCATTCCGGCCCGGAGCCGTAATTCACACCGTGAATGGAAATTACTCACACCATAAGTCTGGTGAATTGCGGCTCCGAGCCAGAAAGGTGTTTCGCAGGCACAAAAAAGCTCCGGCATTTCTGCTCGGAGCTCGGTCATTTAATCGCGAAAATTACGCGCCGGTGCGTATTCGTTGAATCAAATCGATGGTTCTGTTTGCATAAGCCCATTCATTATCGTACCAAGCGTAGATTTTCACTTGGGTGCCATTCACCACAAGTGTCGAAAGAGCGTCAATCACTGACGAGCGCGGATCGGTCTTGTAGTCGATTGACACCAGTGGACGCTCTTCGTAACCCAAAATTCCAGTTAAGGCCTCACTTTCAGATGCTGCTTTCAATGCCGCATTCACTTCGTCTACCGTTGTCGACTTTTCAACCTCGAAAACAATGTCGGTGAGGGATGGGCAGTCGAGAGGAACTCGCACGGCATGGCCGTTAATACGACCATCGAGCTCTGGAAAAATTGCAGTAATCGCCTTTGCTGAACCCGTCGTCGTTGGAATTAGAGAGCTTAGCGCCCGAGCCCGGCGAATATCTTTATGCGGGGCGTCTAAAATGCTCTGTGAATTAGTCAGAGCATGAATCGTGGTCATCGACGCGTGCTTGATTCCGAAATGGTCATTAATGACTTGCACCACCGGCGCCAAACAATTGGTTGTGCAAGATGCAGCGCTAACAATTGAATGCTCACGAGGATCGAAATCAGCATCGTTGACGCCGACGACAATATTTGGCACACCTTTGCTTTTGACCGGAGCGGAGACCACCACATGATCCACACCTTGATCCAAGAGAGGTTGCAAACCCTCACTCGTTTTAAACACGCCTGAAGCCTCCAGGACAATATCGCAGTTAGACCAATCAACTTTGCTTAGGTCTTTACTTTGCGTAAAGCGCAGGCGCCGGCCGTCGATGGACAGGGTATTGGGATCGCTTGTTATTTTACGATTCCAACGCCCGTGAGTGGAGTCAAATTCCAGCAAATGAGCGGCCATATTACCATCCATTCCAGGATCATTAATTTGAATAAACTCGACTTCACTTGAACCAAATCCTGCACGCAGCGCCAAGCGACCGATACGGCCAAAACCATTAATACCGATGCGAACTTTACGATTACTCATAACTACTCCTCGCTTGAAATACCTTTAATAAGCATAGCTTACTTCAGTGACAATTATGCTTTTTGTTGTAGAACAGTGTTTCTTGGAAACCCTGAAGTTTATGAGTATCAGATAGATAGCATTCCGGCTCGGAGCCGAAAGGCGGGTTTCGGCTCCGAGCCGGAATGTATATGTGCGCGATCGCGGAACGTTCGTGTCGTGGCGTGACAGGTTCACAAACCGCGCTATGATGAAAGTCCATTTATGGATAAATACGAAGAGGCAAGGAGCCAAACATGTCGAGAAAACATCGAGTACATCATCCATTTTTAACTTTTCACGTCGTGCAGCGAGGGACCAATAAGCAAACAATCTATTGGGATCAGCAAGACTCGAATGTGTTTTTGAACTATCTGTTAACGGATTGCGTGCGCTATGGCGCAATTGTCCATAATTATGCAGTGATGAGTAATCACTTCCACTTGCTCGTGACGCAAGTGAAAAGATCCGCACTCTCGAAAGTGATGCAAAATGTCGGAAGCCGTTACGTCACCTTCGTCAATAGAAAATACAATCGCGTCGGCGCGCTGTTCCAAGGCCGCTACTTTGCCTCAGTGGTGCAAACCGAATCGTACCTGCTCAACACCATGCGCTACATCGAAAACAATCCAGTCCGAGCAGGAATGGCAAGATCCCTGTTCTCTGCCACGAACACCAGCTATCGAACCACTGCGCATGGTAAACCCAGCCCTCTTGTTATCCCACATCCGCATATTCGCCAATATGGGGCAACTGCTGAAGAGCAGCGTCGATTTTATCAGGAGTTTTGCCGGCAGCCGGTCGCTGAAGAAGAGCTTTATCAGATTCGCCAAGCGTGTCGGCGGCGTGTCGCTGTTGGCGATCGAGCATTCAGTGAGTCATTAGAAAAATTGACTGGTGTTCCGCAACATTCAACCCCGCCCGGATGTGCGAGAGGCGAGAAAAAGAAGCTATATATATTTGATGATAACGAGATAAAGCAGGGCTACAGCTTCGAAACAGAAGAGCGGCGCAGCTTTGAGCAGGAACTTCTTTTCATGCATGAAACCCAAGCGGAAGCTTGGTATGAAATCAATGACAGGCCGCGATTACTGGAGCGAAAGGGTGTTGCAAGTGACGCACTATTGAGTGAAAGGTGATCTTTATATGACTCACTCTTAACTCTTTTTGGGGACATAGTTAACTCATTTATGATAAGTTAATCCTAGAGAACGTAGAGTGCAGTTATTAATAACTGCACTCCGTCTATCAAATTACCCGCCGTAGCGCTGAATAATTGAGTCGATAAAGCCGGAGTCAATTAATTCTTTTAACGCCAAATTAAATTGCTCAACTTCACTTTCTGAAACTGAGCTCTGAGAAAACATCACGTACACTTGTGACGCATCTAAATGAATCTCGGTACGGGAAATTCGCTCACTCATGCCTCGACGACGAATAATAGAAGCCGCAACTAAGTTATCTTCGAGAAAGCCATCAATATCAGAGTCGAGTAGACGTGCTAAATTAAGCTCATTCAACATCGCGCCGACAAACTGACTGGAATATTCCGAGTCGTGCATTAGATACTGTAGATCCTCACCGTAAAAATACTCATTGACGACTCCAACTCGATAGCCCTCCGCGAGAAACTCCTCGACCGAGCTCATCGAATAACGTGGTACCTCTTCAGAGCGGACAAATAAGCTGAATTGCTCATGTCGATACGGAATTGAAAAGTATGCGTACTCTTGGCGAGATTCGGTGAGGGATGCGCCCATAACGAAATCAATATCGCCCGATTGCAACCATTCCAGCAGTTCCATCCAACTGCCTTGCTCTGCGCGCAATGAGCATCCCATGTAGTCAGTCACGCGTTGAGCGATTTCGATATCGACGCCGCCCACTTGACCACCAACACTTAGATACTGATAGGGTTCCCAACTTTCGAAACCGACGACCATAAGACAAGTCCGCTCGGGAGTTTGTTGCTCCACGGCTACCTCGAGTTCAGGTACTTCGGCGCCATTATCATTTGCAGGTGTACAGCCCACCAACCAAGCTACAGCCACTACTAACAACGAACCGGTTCTGTAAAACATAGAACCTCCTTGCGTTATCGTTCATGTGCCTTGCATAAGTGTAGGTGGCGAAAGCGAAAGCTGCCAGTTTCGAAAGAGGTATATAGAACAGGGAGTTAGCTTTCTGGCTCGGAGCCGGAATTAACTTCTTCTATGTATATCGCCTCCACCATTCGTGGCGTGAATTACGGCTCCGAGCCGGAAGGTATTTGATTACGGCTCCGAGCCGCAATCCTAACTCCCTAATTTTATAACACTATGCTAAACTCCCCCCGCTTTTATCAATGGGTACCGTATGAACGAATTCTTCACGACATTAATCGCCGTAGCAGCCGCAGAACTTGGTGATAAAACCCAATTTATCGCTCTGCTGCTCGCCGCCCGATACACAAATCATCGCGGTGCGGTTATCGCCGGTGTGGTTCTCTCGACTATCGTAATGCACGGGATTGCTGCATCGCTTGGATACGTGCTCGGCGATTTCATGTCTGGAACGGTTTTGTCTTGGATTGTCGGTATTGCATTTATCGTAATGGGTTTGACCATGTTAAAGCCCGAGCAGGATGCGCAAGAGGAAAAGGACTCGCGATACCTTAAATACGGCGCGTTTGTTGCTGCATTTTTGCTGTTAAGCTTGTCCGAAATAGCCGACAAATCGCAAATTGCGACATTGATGCTCGCGGCACACTATGAAAGCATCCTCCCCGTCGCTGCAGGCGCTGTTGTGGGCATGAACCTACTGCTGTTGCCAGTCATTTTCTTCGGTGCATGGATTACCACACGTATTCCAATGCACTACATTCGCTATGTCGGTTGTGCAGTTTTCGTTGTGCTTGGTGTTATTGCCATTTTTGCCGCCGCGAACTGAAGACTTCACCAATGTGATTCACCTATCGCATGAACACTGAGAAATCTATGCGGAAAATGAATTACGGCTCCGAGCCGGAATGCTAACCTCCCGATAACAAAAGACTTATTTTATCCCTAATTTCGCGCTATGCTGTTTTCAGTGAAGACAGGGGAGTACGGCAATGGCGTGGACAACGGTCACAATGACCCTCGGTGGTCTCGGATTATTGTTATTGGGCATGGCAATGATGACCGACGGGCTCAAAGCCGCTGCCGGTAATTCATTGGCGACGTTTCTTGAGCGCTCGACTCAAACTCGCCTTAAAGCCGCATTCACCGGTTTTGGTATCACTGCGTTAGTACAAAGTTCCTCTGCCGTAATTGTCGCGACGCTTGGTTTTACCAACGCCGGTATGCTGCGCTTGAAACAAGCAGCTTGGGTGGTGTTCGGCAGCAACCTCGGCACGACCATGACCGCCTGGATCGTCGCGCTCATTGGCCTTAAAATTCGCGTCGAAGTAATTGCTTTGCCGCTCATCGGCATTGGCATGCTCATGAAGCTTTTCTTCAAAACGCCTAGAGCACCACACATTGGCAGCACCTTGACCGGTTTCGGCGTTTTGTTTCTTGGACTCGGCTTACTACGAGACGCCTTTATCGATGTCGCCGACTGGATCCCTATCGAGCAGCTCGGCGCAACGGGCGCTTTCGGTATTATTCTAGGTGTCTTAATCGGGACACTGCTGACTGCATTGATTCAGTCGTCTTCCGCAGCAATCGCTATCATCCTCACAGCGTCAGTGACCGGGGTTTTGACACCATTATTGGGTGCAGCCCTTGTCATCGGTGCTAATATCGGCACCACTGCGACCAGCCTGCTCGCCACCATCGGCGCCACTACGAACGCTCGTCGACTTGCGCTTGTTCATGTCTTAGAAAAAGTGTCCACCGCGACAATTGCACTTATCCTGCTGGCACCCATGTGGTGGGTGGCGGAATGGCTGTCGGGTGGCGCAGGGCGGCAAAATATCTCCACTGGGCTGGCGCTTTATCACACATTATTTAACCTGTTGGGATTAGTTTTGATGTGGTTCCTTGCGGATAAAATACTGCGTCGTGTCGAAAAATGGATCAAACAACCGGAGCTTACTTCGAACAAACCGCGCTACCTCGATGACACGGTATTGGCCGTTCCGAGTATGGGCGTCGGCGCGATGCATTCTGAATTAAAGCGCGTATTCAAACAGTTGTTGCTCCGCGGCCGCACGTTACTCGACCCAGACACGCCGAAACCTGAAGAGGAGATGGACACAAAGGCGTTGTTGGAGGTAATCCACGAATTCGGCAATACATTAGCGACAAAAGCGCCTTTGGATAACTCGGCAGAGATGTTCTTAAACTTGAACTGGGCGCGCGAGGAGTGTCTAGAGCTGCGCGATAACTTTTATGCTTTGGCGGCCATCGCAATTGAAGATCGCCAGCACGCCCTTAACAGCGATCTCACTGAAGCCTTGCTGCAGCTTCTGCGTGCAGGGGACTTGAAAGCCATGAGTCTTAACGAACGAACACAACACCTCGAGCGCATTCGCGGTCTTCGCAAAGCGCGCCGCAACGAACTGCTGAATAGTGCGCGCGATAATCAGATTCCTGCGCCGTTGGTTACCAATTACTTGCACATTATTAGCTTGTATGAAGACAGCGCGAAGCGAATTGTGAGAGTTGCCGCGACTGTCTATCCGGATAAGTCTGTAGAAGAAACCGCTTAAATACAATAGGTTATAATTAGGGCTCGGAGCCGGAATACAATCACATTACGGCCCCAGAATTGCAGCTCGGAGCCGTAAATCACATTCCGGCTCCGAGCCAGAATTCATGCTCCGCAGTTTATAAGGCGCGCAGAACCGAGTACTATATACAAAAGTAATAATCACCTAGGAAACGTTCGATGTTACTACCTGCAATTACTGTCATTGTTGGTTTGGCTTTATTAATTTGGTCCGCTGACCGGTTTATCGATGGCGCAGCAGCGACCGCGAAGCATTTAGGCATGTCGCCACTGCTGATTGGTATGCTGATAATTGGTTTCGGCACATCCGCGCCAGAAATGGTGGTATCGGCGTTTGCAGCTCTTGGCGGCAATCCGGCGCTTGCTCTGGGCAACGCGTTTGGCTCAAATACCGCGAATATCGGTATGGTGCTAGGGATTACCGCACTGATTGCACCGATTACCGTGCAGTCAAATGTTCTGCGACGTGAAATGCCCATCCTCATCGGCATCACGGTCCTTGCTGGGTGGTTGATTTTTGATGGCAACATCAGCGCCCGCGATGCATGGATTCTGCTTGTGGTGTTTTTCGCGGTTATGGGGTGGTCAATCAAGCAGGGACTGAATGGCGAGGATGCTCTCGGCCTTGAAACCGACGCCGAAATTGCCAGTCACCCAATGCCAATTGGCAAAGCGATTACCTGGCTAATCATAGGCTTAATCTTATTAATTCTAAGCTCTCGTGCACTCGTCTGGGGCGCGGTTGAAATCGCCGAGGCATTCGGTGTTAGCGACCTCATTATCGGCTTGACGATTGTCGCAATCGGCACCTCATTGCCTGAACTCGCCAGTGCAATTGCCGCAATTCGAAAAAATGAACATGATCTCGCGCTTGGTAATGTAATCGGCTCAAACCTATTTAACACCCTAGCCGTGGTTGGTATTGCAGGAGCAATCGCGCCTTTCGAACTCGAACCGGAAGTATTAACACGCGACTACACAGTCATGACATTGATGACGCTTTGCATTCTATTATTTGCATTTCGTATCAAGAAAGCACGGCGCCCGGGACGTATTAATCGCCTCGAAGGCGGCTTTTTCGCGGTTGTATACGTAGCATACTTAACATGGCTGATTGTCGGCTAACGAGCATTCCGGCTCGGAGCCGCAATTCAGCGTGTGAATGGTAGGTTGTAGAACCATAAATTTGGTGAATTACGGCTCCGAGCCAGAATGCAATTCAATTACGGCTCGGAGCCATAATGCAATTGCAGCAGAGGATTCCAATGAACGAAGCAACGATAGTGACGGCGAATCGGTTAACTTGGGCGGGGCTTATTCCGTTCTTAGGCACCGCGATTCTCGGTGCAATAGGTGTTTGGCAAGAGCAACTCATGCACGTTTTTTTAATTTACAGTGCAGTGATTTTGTCGTTTCTCGGCGGGATTCATTGGGGCCTAATCATGGCGGACAAGTTGGAAAACCCGCAAGGTTCTCTAATTATCTGCATGTTTCCAAGTATTGCCGCTTGGATCTCGGTCGCGTTTTTGCCGCCGCTCTGGGCCATCGGCGCACTCGGATTCATTTACCTCATTTGGCTCCGTTACGACCTCAAGCGCGTGTCACAAAAATGGTATGAGCAAGTCCGCCAGCCGGTCACATTTGTCGTCGCTGGCAGCCATTTTCTTTGGTTCATCACGTTAGCAACCGAGATGCGGGTGGGTTAGTCATGGACATTCGTGTGCTCGGCTGTTCCGGCGGCCTTGATTCATCAACGGGCAGCACCTGTATTCAGCTGAGCTCTCGGGTTCTGATTGATGCGGGAACCGGGCTAAGCAAACTCACGATTGAGGAAATGAGACAGGTCGAGCACATCGTATTGACCCATTCGCACATGGATCACATCGCTGCGCTACCGCTGTTTTTGAGTAACATGTTCGAGCATGTCAATCATCAGGTGAAGGTTTATGCGCAGGCGCACACCATCGAAAAGTTGAATACTCATATTTTTAATAATGAAATTTGGCCAGATTTCCGCGAGTTGCCGTCACCTGAGAATCCGGTGGTCCGTTTCAACGAGACCCACCCCGGGGACGAGTTTGTGCTCGATTCGATGACGATTAAGTTGTTCCCAGTCGACCATACGGTGCCCACGGTCGGTGTTTCGGTGCGCGGACATCAGGGACATTTCGTTTTTAGTTCAGACACAACCGCAGGTGATTTGCTCGACCGTGAACTGAATAAACTCGGAGCCATAGACATCTTTATGGTGGAGTGCTCGTTTACCGACGATAAACACGAACTCGCCGTGCAAACCAAACACATGACCCCCGCGCTAGTTGCCAATACCCTGCAGAATATGGAAGTTCCCCCACATAAAGTGTGGATATCTCACCTTAAGCCGTCTTGCGCACAGAGCTTACGAAACGTGCTTTCCAGCGATTACCATGTGTTGTAACTGCATTTCGGCTCGGAGCCGGAATGCACAGCAAAGCGAGTGGAAGTAGAGCGGGCGTGCAACGTCACTGGACACACAATTCCGGCTCCGAGCCGGAATGCAAACTAATTCGGGCTCCGAGCCGGAATGCTAAGTCACTGATACGCAACAAAAACCAAATACCCACCCCGAGGTACTCCGCCAAAAGTAAATGATAACTATTGTCATTTAGCTTCGTATTCCCTACAATGGGCACATCAAAAACGAGGGGATACTTCCATGACTCGAGGATTGAAACTTTTAGTCGCTGCGCTAGCCGCAACAATGACAGCAACAGCTATCACCGCATGTAGCGGTGGCGGTGATGATCAGGTGAACCTGTACTCGTCCCGCAACGAAGGCTTAATCAAACCGTTACTTGACGAATTTACTGCCGAAACCGGCATCCGCGTTAACCTGCTTACGGGCTCGGGCGACGGCTTATTGTCACGTTTACAAAGCGAAGGCCAGAACTCGCCAGCCGACTTGTTCCTCACTGTCGACGCCGGCGCACTGCATCGTGCCAAACAAGCGGGGCTGTTCCAACCGGTACAAACTGCGGCACTTAGCCAGAAGATTCCAACGCATTTAAAAGACCAAGACCACCATTGGTATGGTTTAAGCATGCGAGCGCGCCCTGTTTTCTATTCGCTCGAACGGGTGCAACCGGAAGAAATCACCGACTATATGAACCTCGCGGACCCGAAATGGCGCGGTCGAATTTGTGTGCGTTCGTCAGACAATATTTACAACCAATCTATGGTCGCAGCTCTGATTGACCACCACGGCGAAGCCGCTACGGAAGAGTGGGCTCGTGGACTTGTTGCTAATTTCGCGCGCAGCCCTGTCGGTGGTGATCGCGATCAAATTCACGCGGTTGCTTCTGGCGTCTGCGATATCGCGATAGCGAATACTTACTATTTTGGCGGCATGATCAACAGTGATAGCAGCACCAACCAAGACACCGTCAGTAAAGTCGGTATCGCTTGGCCAGCGCAAGATAGCTACGGTGTGCATGTGAACGTTTCAGGCATTGGCTTACTTGAGCATGCACGGAACGAGGAAAACGCCAAGAAATTGATGGAATTCCTAGCGTCAAAAGAGTCGCAAACTTGGTATGCAGAAGCGAACTCAGAGTATCCGGTCAATCCAGAAGCTGAGTGGAGCCAGACATTACAGAGCTGGGGCGAATTTAAAGCGGACGATATTTCAATGTCAGTTCTCGGCGAGAACAACGCTGCAGCAGTTCGCTTAATGGACCGAGCGGGGTGGCGTTAGGCCGGTCGCTCTGAGGTCGATGCACCGGTTGGCCTAACAAAGCCGAACCGCACGAGAACATAAAAGCCAAGTAATAGGATAACCCAAACATACATGGTAGAAGCGCTACGAAACTCGTGGTCAAACGCGCGTAAAGGATTTTGGGCAACCTGGCAGCAGATGTCGCTACCTTTAGTAGCACTCATCATCTGTTTGCCGCTCATCGTTGTCGCCGTAAGCTTTTTTGTCGGACTTGCCGGCGAAGAGCAACGAGCGACCCTTGCCCATTTGTTCGACAATGTAATCGGCGAATATGTCCGCCATAGCGTGGCACTGATGGTCGGTGTCGGCTTGCTTGTGCTCGTCATCGGGGTTACGGCAGCATGGCTGACCACCGCCTGCGAGTTTCCGGGCGTCAAGTGGCTGCGCTGGGCACTCCTACTCCCGCTGGCAATGCCGGCCTACATCACAGCGTACACCTACAGCGGCATGCTCAGCTTTGAAGGCCCGGTGCAAAGCGCAATTCGCACCGTCACCGGCTGGCAACTCGGTGATTATTACTTCCCTGAAATCCGCTCTTTGACCGGCGCTATCTTGGTCATGGGCTTCGTCTTATTTCCCTACGTCTACCTCATTACCCGGGCAGCGTTTATCGAGCAAAGCCGCGCCGCGATTGAAGCGGGACGCACACTTGGCTTAGGTCCTTGGTCGAGCTTTTACCGCGTCGCCTTGCCCATGGCTCGCCCAGCAATCGCCACCGGCGTCACGCTCGCGCTGATGGAAACGCTGGCGGATTACGGTACCGTGCACTTTTACGGCGTCACAACATTCACTACCGGTATCTTCCGCACTTGGTACGGCATGGCGGATAAAGTCGGTGCGTTGCAACTAGCAAGCCTATTGTTGAGTGCAGTCGTCATCCTCATGGTGGTCGAACGAATCTCACGCAAACAGTCGCGCTATCACCACGCGGGACGGGCACAGCAAAGCTCGAGGCCAATGAAACTCAAAGGTTTCAAGGCCTTTGTCGCCTTCGTTGCGTGTTTCCTACCGGTCTTATTTGGGTTTTTGCTTCCTGCATTGCAACTCCTTGTGTGGTCATATGATCGTCTAGAAATGTGGCTGGATCCGAACTTTTGGACGCTCATCGGCAACAGTTTAACCTTGGCAGCCCTAGCCGCGTTTATCACCGTCATCTTCGCTTTATGGCTGTGTTACGGCAAACGTGTCGCCAGCAAACGTACGATCGCCGGCAACGGAGCCACACTAGCTAAAATCACCCGCGGTAGCGTCGCTTTTGCCTCACTTGGGTATGCGATTCCGGGGGTGGTGATTGCAGTTGGCGTCTTGGTGCCTTTGACATGGCTTGACCACCGCATCATTAGCTTCAGCCAGACCGTACTAGGCGTGAATCCGGGACTCGTCTTGTCCGGTACCATCGTCGCCTTGTTATTCGCCTACTTAGTTCGGTTCTTGTCGATTTCGATTCAAACCGTCGACAGTGGATTAAGTCAAATCAGTCACGCGATGGATGAATCTGGACGTATTTTAGGCTTAAAATCACAAGAAGTCTTAACTCGGATTCATTTTCCGCTATTGCGTACAAGTTTATTAACGGCGGGCATTTTGGTTTTTGTCGACGTATTGAAAGAACTGCCTGCAACCTTGGTCCTAAGACCTTTCAACTTCAATACCTTAGCGGTGCGCGCCTACGAAATGGCCGGCGACGAACGCCTCGCCGACGCTGGGCCTTCGGCACTCATGATTGTCTTGGCCGGTTTAATTCCGGTGATCTTATTAAGCCGGGCGATGAATCGCCGGCAACAGCTAGAAGCACGGGCGCTCGAGCCGCGACCTGGGGAGATTTATGAGCCTGTTAAAGCTTAATGGCGTGGAAGTCGGTTACGGCCGAAACACGATTGTGGATAATGTCTCGTTTTCGCTGAAAGAGGGCGAAATCGGTTGTTTATTGGGGCCAAGTGGCTGCGGGAAAACGACATTATTGCGCGCCATCGCCGGTTTCGAGCCGGTTTCAGCAGGCAGTATCGAGCTCGCCGGTCAGCTTGTCAGTTCACCTGCGCAACAATTAGCACCGGAAAAACGTGGCGTCGGCATGGTTTTTCAGGACTTTGCGCTGTTCCCACATTTGACCGTCTTTGAAAATGTCGCATTTGGCATCCGCAACCAACCTATCGATGAGCAACGCAAACGAGTCAACCAGCTCCTGTCGCACGTCGGTTTAGCAGGGTATGGACCACGTTACCCGCATCAGTTATCGGGTGGGCAGCAGCAGCGGATTGCGTTAGCTCGTGCTCTGGCACCGAAGCCGCGGTTATTGTTACTGGACGAGCCCTTCAGCTCACTCGACGCTGAATTGCGTGAATCACTGGCTGCTGAAGTACGCGGCTTGCTGAAAGAAGAGGGCATCACCGCTTTATTAGTGACGCATGATCAGCAAGAAGCATTTGCCCTCGCCGATCGTGCCGGTGTCATGTATCACGGCCGTTTGCTGCAGTGGGATACGCCGTACGGTTTGTACCACCAGCCGTCGCATCATTTGGTGGCTGATTTCATCGGTGTTGGGGTGCTCATGCATGGTCAAATTACCGATGAATTGAAAGTGCAAACCGCGCTCGGATTGCTCGAAGGTGACGACGTACCGGAAGGTGCGGAAGGTGAAGCCGTGGATGTGCTCATTCGTCCTGACGATATCGTTATCGATGATCATGCCGAGCGTCGCGCGCGAATTGTTGGCCGCGGATTCCGCGGTTCACACTTTTTATATACCGCAGAACTTGCGGATGGCAGCCATGTATTGTGCATGGCCTCGTCACACCACGAATATGCGCTTGGCCAAGACGTTGGCCTGCGCCTCAACCTCGACCACCTCGTCCTTTTCCCCGCAGGCTATTGCGATACCTAATCGTCAGAGAAAGCGGTTAGAGTTTTTAAAAATATCGAATAATCAGCGTGTTGCCTTTCCGGCTCGGAGCCGGAATGCATCACGCGTTGTTTTCCCCTTCCACCATTCACGCTGCGCATTCCGGCTCCGAGCCGGAATGGCAAGCTCCTGATATTTAACAGCTTCGCCATAAGTATGCGGGAGGGCTGCGCATTCCGGCTCCGAGCCGGAATGCCAAGTTGCTGTTTCATAAAAGATTCCAAAAAGGCATAATTATTCGGAGGGGTTGCGGCTTGTTCGCGTATAAAGAAGTAGGGAATTCACTAAGGTTGTCATATCCGTGCTGTACGTAATCAAAGACAAGGTCCAGAAGCAGACTCAGGAGAAGTTTTTAGAGCTTCTCATCCAAGAGCACGACTCGGCGCTGAGACGTTTCGTCCGCGCCCGACTCGGGACTGAGGCCGACAGCGAGGACGTGATTCAAGACCTTTATTCTCGCTTAACGCAAATAGAAAATTTAAATTCGCATGTTGAAGATCGTCTCGATACAGTGCGAAACTACCTGTTCCAAATCGCGGTGAACTTAATTCGAGACCGGTACCGTAAATCTCAAGTGCGAAAGGAATCTGAACATATTTCGGGTGATACAGTGCACATGATTACAACCCTGACGTCGCCGGAAAGACAATTAGAGGGCAAACGGAAGTTGCAGCAAATTCAAGACGCATTGAGTAAAATTAAACCTGAGTATCAGCAAGCATTTTTGCTGAGCCGTATGGACAACATGAGTTATCGAGAAATCAGCGACACGATGGGAATTTCAGTTAGTACCGTAGAAAAATATATTTCAGCGGCGCTGCTTGCTGTTCGCGAAAAGGTGATGGGCTCATGAAAATTCAACGAACGCCACAAGAGCAAGCCGCACTTTATGTGACCCGAATCCATTCTGGTGAATTGACGGCGCAGGAAGAGCGCGAAATCTTGGCCTGGCGCAAAGAAAGTAATCAGCATGAAGCCGAGTTTCAAACCATGCTGAATCTTTGGGACCTGAGCAATAGCCTGTACCAGCCGGTGAAGTCCAAGTACGCCCGCAAACGACGCTATGCCGCTTGGGGACTTTCGTCCGCAGCCAGTGTTGCTATTTTGGCGATGTTGATTTATTTCATGTTGCCGATGCAATCGGTGGTGACTGAGGAACCTCTGCAAACAGCTCAAGACTCAGAGCCTACTCACATCGAAGCACCGCAACTACCGGTTGCTCAGCAAATCGAGCGTCGATATGTTACGACTGGGCAAGGCGAAGTTGATACCGTTGGTTTGTCCGACGGCTCGTCGGTGACCTTAAACACATCGACCGTGATTCAAGTTGCGTTTAACGAGAGCGAACGTCAAGTATTGTTACTGGAAGGTGAGGCCTTTTTCGATGTAACTTCCGACCCGGCGCGTCCGTTTGTGATTGATACCGGTTCACAAAAAATACGCGTAATCGGCACGAAATTTAATGTGCGGAAGTCTAATGGCGATGTCCGTGTTGCCGTGATCGAAGGGACGGTTGCTGTCTCTCGCAACAAACGCAGCGAATATGAAGATGAAGACGAGCAACCAGATTTGAAGGATTACGTTTTGCAGGCGGGTAGTGTCGGCTCGTTTTCCGCGACAGCCGAAGTTGTAGTGCCAGCCAGCTATGAACAAGTCACCGACGCACAGAGCTGGCGCAAAGGCGTATTCCGCTTTGACGAAGAAAAACTCGACGTTGTTGTGCAAGAATTTAATCGTTATCGCACCCGCAAATTGCGAATTATCGATGCAGAAGCGGCAGACCTAAGAATCAGCGGTGTTTTTCACTTCGGCGAAGGTGAAGGATTAGTCGAAGCACTGCGCGCGACCCTCCCGATTGAAATTGAAGAAACCAATAACGAACTACTTGTTCGCCTCCGCGATTAACTACAAAAATAGATAATTCAGCTAAATCAGCGCGTTAGAATTCCGGCTCGGAGCCGGAATTCACGTGCGCGATCGCTAACAGAAACGAATTATCGCGGTCAGTCAACCAGTTAGCATTCCGGCTCCGAGCCGAAAAGGGGTGGGGCGAGGTACCGAAAAGGGACGTGAGCGATCGCCTAGGAAAAAATATTCACACGAAGAATCAGCGGGATAGGATTCCGGCTCCGACCCCAAAAGCATGGGAGCCGAAAGTTTTTTGGAGGGATCCCACCCCCACCGCGTATACATCTATGAAAATGACAAAAATAAGGTAACAACAATGACAAATCACGGTTTCAAACTGGGCTACATCGCCCGTTGCACCTTGCTTGCGCTCGGTGCCTCGCTCGCTATGCCGCTCGCCGCATCCGCAGACGAGCCGCAGCAAGAAATCAACATCGCCGCGCAAAACGCGGCCAGCGCGCTGCTTCAACTCGCCGAAGAAGCCAACGTGCAAATCATCTTCTCCCCGGAAGCACTGCGGTCAGTCAATGCGCCAGCAATCGCTGGGCAACTGACCGTTAGTGAAGCCATTCAGCGCATCCTAACCAACACCGAGCTCGAGTTCGTCAAACAAAACGACAACCTCTACGTCGTCCGCGAACGCAACGGTGAAAATGGGGCCAACACAGCGGGAAACCCACAGGCTGAGCGCGTTGAGCGTATTCAAGTAGTGGGGTCGAATATTCGTGGCGCTCGCTCAGCCGGATCACTACCGGTCACCTCACTGAGCGAAGAAGACATCATGAACACCAACGCCATGAGCGGTGACGAGCTATTGCGCGCCATCCCGCAAATCGGCGACGTTGCGTTCAACAACGAGCGCGTCATCGGTGGTGTCAACGATGCCCGCGGAGACGTCAGTTCCATCAACTTGCGCGGCATCGGTACCGGCTACACCTTGACCACACTCAACGGCCGCCGCCTCGTGTTGCACCCAGGCACGCAAACCGAAAACTTCGTACCGGTGGCAACGGTCAACTCCAACACCTTACCCGTCCGCGGCTTGTCCCGACTTGAGGTGCTAAGAGACGGCGCTGCAGCAATCTACGGCTCTGACGCCATCGCCGGTGTGGTCAACTACGTCCTCAAAGACGACGTCGATACCAGCGAAATCTCGGTCAGTCATGGCGGCACCGACGGCACGAACTTCGCACAAACAACCATCAATGGCTTGACCGGCATGCGCTTCAACGACGGTCGCACCTATTTAAGCCTCTCTGGCGCTTACTTCAATCGCGACGGCATGATGGCCAGCGAGCGCAGCTATTCAGCTAGCCTCGACTCGCGCTTTCATCCAGGCGTACCAGAACGTTTCCAAGGCGCGGGTGCGCTCGACGGCCGCTTACTCGCTAGCCCATGGGGCACCTTCTGGAGCCCAAGCAATGGCACCTTCCATTTATTACCGAGCGATCAAGCGAATTGCTCCATCGCCATCGACGGTAATGTCTGTGGTGCCGGTGGCTCTCTACCGCAGGACTGGCGTTACGACGCGGCTGCGGAACGGTCGATGACCTCTGATGTCGAACGCTTTAACGTATTTGGTTACTTAACTCACGAAATCGACGCCACCACCGAACTTTTCGCCGAGGCATTGTGGTATTCAGCAGAATCCATTCGCCTGCGTGAGCAAAATGCGAACCTCGCCGCACAGCGCTTCACCATCTCGGCCGATGCCGCCTTCAACCCATTTGGCGAAAATGTTGAAATCCGTAACATTCGTCCCACCGATACCGGCCCACGTCGCATCGAAGTCGAAGACTATAGCTATCGTTTACTGACCGGTGTGCGTGGCATGTGGCAGAACTGGGATTGGGAAACCGCCGCGCTTTATTCCATGGCGAACACGCTCGATACCGACAAAAACCGTATCCGCGCCGACGCGTTCCAAGCAGCGATTAACCAAACCGATCCAAACCTTGCTTACAACCCATTTATCGGTGGCGATCCGCTGAATCCAAACACCGGCATTGGCCCGCGCAACGCGCAATCGGTCATAGACACCTTCCTCGTCGACGTCACTCGTGAAAGTGAAACGGAACTAGCGCTGTGGGACTTCAAAGTATCAAGCCCAGATGCTTTGCATTGGTACGCGGGTGATATCGGTGTCGCGGCGGGTGTGGAATACCGTTACGAGAGTTACTCGGACATTCGCGATCCGCTGTTAAGTGGTGAAGTACCGCAATTTGACTTGGTCACCGGTCAGCTGTTGTCAGAAAGTAACGCTCTTGGTTCGAGCTCGACGCCATCAGCAAGCGGTAGCCGTAACGTTTGGTCGGCATTCTTGGAAATGGACGTGCCATTGCACGAAACCGTGAACATGCAACTTGCTGCGCGTTTCGAGAACTTCTCTGACGTTGGCTCGGTTACTAAACCGAAAGTTGCTCTGAGCTGGGCGCCGCATGACATGATCCAGTTCCGTGCTGCATACGCCGAGGGTTTCCGTGCGCCGAATTTGCCGCAAGTGGTTGAAGACGGTGTTGTCCGTTCGAATACCCGCTACGATCCACTGCTGGACCAGCGTTATGGTGTCGCTGAAATTCGTGGTGGTAACAGTGATCTGCGTCCAGAAGAAAGTACGCACTTGTCCTACGGTGTCGCGCTTGCGCCAGTGCAGAACATGTTAATCACCGTCGACTTTTGGGACATTGAGCAAGAGGGCATCGTCGGTATTCTGAATAGCCAAACGCACCTTTTGTATGATGGCTATTTGCGTGCCAACGGGGAAGTGAACCCGGCCATTGTGCGTGATGAAGATGGTTTCGTCAGCCACGTGGTCAATACCTACTCGAACCTCAACCCGCGTAAAATCGAAGGGATGGATGTGGCATTTAGTTATCGCTTCGACACCGACTTCGGTCGTTTCGATTTGAAAATGAATGTCGCCCAATTGAAGAAGTTTGAGCAGACACCAGACCCAATCAGCGCGTTGATACTCGCTGAACAAGCAGCTGGTAATCCGGCTGTTCCGGGCAACATTGCGGTGCTTGGTGCAGGGGATTTGTTGGCGACCAATGGTAACCCAGAGTGGCGCGCGAACGCGTCGATTAATTGGCGTTATGACCAGTGGAGCGTAAACGGTCGAATGAACTACATCGGTCGTTTTGCCAGCACTTGGGTACGTACCGCCGAGGGTGAAGATCTGCCGATTCCAGTCTGGCGGACTTACGACTTAAGTGCGTCGTATCAGTTTGACCAAGACAGCATGTTTGGCAATACACGCCTGCGCTTTGGTGTACGTAACCTGACTGACAAGGCGCCACCGGTAACCAGTGGCAGCTTCGGTTATGTGTCAGACGTGCACTCGAACCGTGGTCGCTACATCTTCGGCGATATCACCTATCGCTTCTAAACCGAGTGAACGGGCAGCTTTCGGGCTGCCCGCTTTTTATGATTTTGCTCATTTGTGAGCGCATGGGATATTCGCATTATCATGAATAACTATTTAAAACTGAGCTGGGCGGTTGGTGCGCTGGTGCTGACAGCTTGCAGCAGCAGTTCAGAACCGGTCGTTGATGCGTATCGGTTTGACGAGACGTCAGCTGCTGCCGAGCGGGCGCAACAAGCCGCTCTGAATTGTGAATTTGACGGGATCCGCGTTGAGTATGACTTCCCGCAAGCGCGCGTCGATGGCTGTGAACAGCGTGACGACGGTACGATTGTGATTATGACAGGGCCGGAGAATCAACCGATTAATCCGAGTCCGTGGTATGCCTTCCGAGTGACCGCTGATGTAGCGCAGACGGCGTCGTTTGAGGTGCTGGCGCTCGAGCGTGGGCGTGCGCGTTATAACCCGAAAGTCAGTGTCGACCGGGCGCAGTGGCAAGATGTGTCACATTCGAAAGGCGACCATTCGATTTATTTTGATTTAGATGTGGGGCCAACGCCGCTTTGGATAGCCGGGCAAGAGCTGTTTGACAACGATGACTATCTGCAATGGCTTGATGGCCTGAGTGCGAGTTATGCTTTGGAGCGTTTTACTATCGGTTTCAGCGCTCAAGGACGACCATTACCGGCGGCGGTGAGCTACGGTGACAGCGACGAATGGCTGATTTTGATTGGCCGCCAACATCCGCCAGAGCTTACGGGCGCAATGGCAATGCGTGCATTTGTCGAAGAAATGCTCACCGAAGGTGGTGATTTCTTGCAGCGCTACAATGTCCTGATTGCACCAAATTTGAACCCCGATGGGGTGGCGTTGGGGAACTGGCGGCACAGTACGGGTGGGTTGGACTTGAACCGAGATTGGTTTGACCGTTCCCAGCCGGAAATCGCAGCGGTGCATGACTACCTGCAAGGATTGGTGTCGGTCGGCGACCAGTTGGTTTACGGGGTCGACTTTCATTCGACGTGGCGCAATGTGTACTACACCATGCCAGTGGATTATGTCGAGAACGAGCCGATGTTTAGCCGTGAGTGGTTGCAGCGCTTAGGTGCCGTATTGCCCTACGAAGTGGAAGAATCTGCCAGCGCCGCACCGGGGCGAGGAATTTTCAAGCAGTACATGGCGGACGTCTACGGTATTCACTCCGTAACCTATGAAGTCGGTGACGAGACCGATCGCGGCGAAATCGACGAAACCGCCGCCGCCGCCGCGCGTGTGCTAATGGAGTACATGCTTGAGCGGTAGTTAAGACATTTCGAAATATGCGTTAGATCAGTGGGTTAGGATTCCGGCTCGGAGCCGAAACTCACCAAATGCGGCTCCCAGCCTTTCGGCTCGGAGCCGCAATTCATTTATAGATATCTCGAAATGCACGTTAGATCAGTGGGTTAGGATTCCGGCTCGGAGCCGAAATCCAATACCCAGTTGATAAACAGCTCGGTGCCCACGCGCATTGTCGCTTCATCCGGGTTGAAATACGGCGAATGATTCCCCGGTGCCGTCGCAGGATCTTGGTCGTGCGGCGTCGCTCCCAAGAACACATATTTTCCAGGTACCTCAAGGGCAAAGAACGAGAAATCTTCCGATGCAGTGCCCAGCCCTGCTTCGGCTAAATATGCTTCGCCCACCACAGCGCGTGTTGTTGGCAGCATGGCCTCCATCAGCTCGGGATTGTTAATTGTCACCCGATAGCCCTCATTAATGGTCACGGCAGCTATTGCGCCATGAGCTTTTGCGGTTGACTCGGCGACACGGGTAAATTTCTCGAACATGTCAGCGCGAGTGTCCATGTCGAAATTCCGCATCGTGCCCTCGAGGTACACCTCTTCCGGAATAATGTTGTTGCGAACACCACCGCGAACAATGCCGTAGCTCAGTACAGCCGGCGCTTTGGTCAAGTCCAGTTGGCGGCTGACTACAGATTGTGTGTTCGTGACAATAGCCGCGGCGGCAACAATCGGGTCGACACCGCCCCAAGGCCGCGAGCCGTGTGTTTGAGCACCTTTCACTCGGACCTTGAATCGATCCGACGACGCCATAATGGGCCCAGAGCGATAACCGACATGGCCGGTGTGGCTCATCGAACCAACGTGAATACCAAAAATTGCGTCGGGTCGCTCGATACGCTCGAAAATTCCCTCTTTGAGCATAAGCTGCGCGCCGCCTTCCTCACCTGCAGGCGCACCTTCTTCCGCCGGCTGGAAAATGAACATGACCGAGCCTGTGATGTGTTCACGATTTGCCGCAAGGTATTCTGCAGCGCCCATTAACATCGCCACGTGCATATCATGGCCGCACGCGTGCATGACCGGAACCGTTTCACCGTTAAACTCGCTGGTGACGGTCGACGCAAATGGCAGGCCAGTCTGCTCCTGCACCGGAAGTGCGTCCATGTCAGCGCGCAGCGCAACGACGGGCCCAGGTTGACTGCCGCGCAGAACTCCAACGACGCCAGTGTGGGCAATGCCGGTGTGGACTTCCATGCCTAGGCTCGTCAAGTGTTCGGCGACGAGCGCCGCGGTTCTAAATTCGCGGTTGCTTAATTCGGGGTTTTGGTGGATATCGCGCCGCCATTCAATAATGCGCTGTTCTAATTGTGTGTCGATACGCGCGGGTTCGTTCGCCGCCACCGTGTTGATGCTAAGCCAGGTCGACGAGGCAGTGATAATCGCTAATGCAGTGAGAGTAAGTTTCATAGTGGTTCCTCCATCTAGATATACGTGCCGCAGCGCAATACCCTCCAGAAATAACCACGCAAATCAGCGAGATAGATTTCCGGCTCGGAGCCGCAATTCGCCACGCGGCCGTTTTCCTCCCGCCATTCACACTGCGCATTCCGGCTCCGAGCCGGAATGCCAAGCGCCTGATATTTAACAGCTTCTCCGTAAGCATGGGGGAGAGCTGGGAGCCGGTAGGGAATTCCGGCTCCGAGCCGGAATGCTAACTAACTGATATCTATCAGTTTCGCAAAAGTGTAATCAAAGGTCGGCCGCGCAGCTGACGCTGAGGGTAGGGAAGTGTCCGTGGAGCACGTCGGCGAACTCGCGTTGTACTTGCGGGTCACCGTGAACAAGTCGGACGTGGGAAACATAGGCGGCACTGCCAATAAACTCCATCAGCTCACCTTGGTCGGCGTGAGCAGAATAGCCGCCGAGCGTGTAAACCTGGGCCTTGATGTCGATCCGCTGCCCGTCCAACATCACATAACCACCTCGAGGCCCGTAGCGCTGAATATCATGCCCCGGCGTGCCGCGCGCTTGAAAACCAACAAACAGCACATCGGTACGCGGGTCTGGCAGCAGTGCTCGCAAGTAGTTTACCATGCGGCCACCGGTACACATCCCACTCGCGGCAATCACGATGCATGGCTCACCACTACTACGGAGAAAATTCACTAAACGCTCGTGCTCTTGGTGCGTGTCGACCACATGCAAACGCCCAAAATTTAGCGGATGTCGGTCGTCGGCTAGTCGCTCGCGGGCTTCTTCGTCCCACAACTCCTTCATCTGCCGATATTGCCGGGTAAACTGCGCTGCCATCGGCGAGTCGACAATCACCACAATATCGTCCCAAATATGCGGATTCGATAGTGCCGAATCGGTTACCTCACCAGCCGACGCAGTCAGACGATATTGATGAATAATATCCTCCAGCTCATACAACAGCTCTTGCGTCCGGCCGATGCTAAACGCAGGTATCAACACCGCGCCGCGATCGACCACACAATGCTCAATTACACGCTGCAGCCGCGACTGCCGCTCGGCTCGATTCTCATGATTGCGATTACCATAGGTGCTTTCCAACACCAACAAATCCGCATATTCCAGCGGCTCCGGATCGGGCAGCAAAGGCGAATTCTTGCAGCCCAAGTCGCCAGAAAACACCACGCGCTGCATCGAATCGCCAGCGCCGACGTCACACTCAACATAGGAAGACCCTAAAATATGCCCGGCCTGGCGGAAGCGCACATGCAGATCGGTAGCAATGTCTACCCAGTCATTGTAACGAATCGGTCGCAACATGCCGTCGAGTAGTTTCAACACCGCGTTAATCAAACTCGCGTTGCGCGTCATCCCCACTTTCAACGCGTCCTCAATCACCATCGGCAGCAAGTGAGCGGTCGCGCGGGTACAATAAATCGGCCCACGAAAACCGGCAATGAGCAGCCACGGCAAGCGACCGACATGGTCAATATGGCAGTGCGTTAGAATCAACGCTTCAATATGATCAATTGGAAAATCGAGCGACTGCTGAGCGGTTTCCCGCTCCGCCGTTGACCCGGTCGTGTCAGACGACGTTTCCGCCCCCTGAAACAAACCAATGTCGACCAACACCGAACGCCCCGAAGGCAATTTTAACTCGTGGCAGGAGCCCGTAACTCCCTGCGCCGCACCGTGATGAATGACTTCCATGTGAACTCCCTTGTTGTTTTTTTTCAAAACATAGCAACCTTCATAAAAAAAGTAGACATTTTTTTTCACCATAATAATCAGAGAGATACCATTTCGGCTCGGAGCCGGAAAGCAATTACGGCTCCGAGCCGGAATGCAACGATCCTGGAAGCTCCTCGTTGACTGCTTTTAATGCGCCAAGCCATATAAACAACATTGTCGTTGATACGATCGAGCTGCGTTTTACGGAAATGGCTGAATATGACTCGAACGGGTTTAATTTAGGTGAGTTCAACTTCACCCTCGCCCCAGCAACCCCAACCAACTACACCGTCACTTTCCTCGGTGCCAACGACACGGAATTAAAGGTTCAAGAAGTTGAACCGGGTCAAGACGCCAGCGCGCCAGTCGTACCATTTACCCCTGGCTTCTTGTTCCAGAACAGCTGGGATCACGCGTTCACCAATGTCACTAGCGATCTGACCGTGCGCGCTGAGTTTAAGCGTGCATTTATGGTCCTCAATTATTCAATTGACGACGCGGTGGGTGTTTATATCGAAAGCGACACTCTTACCAACAATGGCTCGCCGGTTTATGAACATACCGAGAATAACTTCGTTCTATCGCGCGAGGCTTCCTCACGATGGGAATTGCTCAGCGACGCAACCGATGGAGTTCGCTACGGCGCCGCTAACGAAACGTCCGACACACCACCAGTCGGCAACTTCGCAACAGACACAGCAACTTCGTATTGGCCAAACCGAGTTGGTATTGCCGTTGTCGGTTTCACCACGCTGGGTCGCACAACTGGTCAAAGAGCTCACGCACTAGCGTCAATTATCTTGGCCGGTTAAATGGCCAACAAAATTGACCCACCTTGAGAAAAATATACGGTCAATGTGTGCTACTAGCGACGCTCACAGCGAAACCAAACTCGCAGTCTATTGTGTAGCCAAATCCCACATTTGGTGACTTATTTGAACTCACGTTCATCCTTATCTACGACATTTGCAATAAATAGTTGCAAATTCCGCCTTTTCGTATAATTTTTAACTTGAATTTTCTATAGACTTGATAAAATAAGTTCGAATCCTGCCCTGAGTGTCGTCCAGCCGCTACGCTCGCATTAGGTCACGCCGCGAACAACCGTTTGGATATATACTCAAAAAGGATATGCTGATGATCTCCATCCGCTCGATTCTTCGCAGTGCGTCGGTTGCGCTTCTGTTTACTTTAGTTTCCCTCTATACCGCACAAGCACTCGCCACCCCCAATGAGTCCAGACTCATCCAGAAGGGTACTGCGTTTGAATTAGGGGATGATCAGGTTACCTTCCGGGAAGCAGCACAGATGCGCGAAAGCCCCGATGGGCGTTTTGTTTATGCGTTACAGTTGACGACGTCCCAGGTGCTTGTGTTTGAACGCGATTTAACGACAGGAGAGCTCAGCTATCGCAGCCGCACCAGTCTTAATGATCTCAATATCGTCAATGACATGTTGTTTTTAGCGGAAGGGCGAGTGGTTGCATTTCTTAGTTATTCTTACTCTAGGATCGGTTTTTATTATCGAAACGAGGACACAGGCGCGTTAACGTTGGCAGAAAACCTAAATATTGTGACTTATGGTCGGGGCTGGGGCGCCGCAAAAAGCTTAGATGAGCGATTTGTCTATTTTACGGGTCACTCCAATTTAGGGACTTACGTTTATGAATTTCAAGAAAGTCCTCTAAGCTTCACGCAGGTGTCTCATCATAGTGGCTTAAATGTAGGAATTGCAAACCGTTTGAGTACCCCACGGAATTTCACAATGGTTTCTGCGGACGGCTCGCGTTTTTATGTAGCGGCTGCAACCGACCAATTAATTCGCGTTTACGATATTGACCAAACCACAGGACAGTTAGGCACCTATATTGATTACCCGACTCCCGATGTAAGACCATTTACCATCCTGTTTAGCCCAGATGAACGTCACTTGTATGTTGGTAGCCAGAGCGGAGGCACTGTTGAAAGCTCATTGCATATCTTTGACGTGGACAGTGCTACCGGTGGTCTTTCCAACTTTCGAACGGTGAATGTGCCTGATGTGAATTTGCAACTTATCAATAGTCTTGCGCAAACGCCCGATGGTAAGTTTATTTTTGCGGGCAATGCTTCGAACATAGCTGGTACTGGCGTCATTTGGTTTGAGCGAGACGTAGTGACTGGTGATCTCACATTCAAGCTTGATATAAAGAACGGTGTCGACGATATTGCAGGTATATCGCCCGTCTGGTCATTAATGGCGTCTGCCGATAACAAAAACTGGTACGCGGCTTCGGGAAATGGCACGACCAACGGCATCTCGAAGTTCTTTACCTTTCAATTAGCATCCATCACATTAGACCTTGCTGAGCCTCATTTAAACTTTATACCGAATATACCAGTCCGCCTTGCCGGTGATCTGTCGATTGATGTAGATATTCCTGATAACGCGGACACGGTTGATGGCGCTGTTGTGCGCATCAGTGGCGGATTTGAGGCTGGGGACATGCTGACCGTAACGGCTGGCAGTGGAATCGCTGTTGTTTATGATTCCTCCGCGGGTGTACTGACCCTGTCTGGCGAAGCAACTGCAGCGGATTATACGACGGTATTACAAACATTAGCATTAACCGCGGTAGGCGATGCAAATGACTCGCGTGAAGTGAGCATTGAAGTTAGCTACGAAAACGTGACGAGTAATACCTTAACAGTGACTTTGACCCTCCCGACGTTCACTGTCAGCTTCCTTGACTGGGACGGCTCATTGTTGAAAGAAGAAACGGTTCAGTATGGCAACGACGCGACAGCACCAGCATCGCCGACACGTGACAATCATCAGTTCAGCGGCTGGGATATCGACTTTACTGAAGTCACCGCAGACTTAGATGTGAAGGCGCAGTACGACATCAACACCTTCACGGTACGGTTCTTGGATTGGGACGGCGCGGAGTTGTCGTCGCAGACGATTGATTGGAATACTGCTGCGACCGCGCCGGCGGATCCAACCCGTGACGGCCACACTTTCAGCGGTTGGAGCACGACCTTCGGTGCGGTTACCGATAACTTAGACGTCACCGCGCAATATGACATCAACACTTATACGGTCAACTTCGTGGACCACGACGACACCGTATTGAAGTCAGAAACGGTCGAATGGAACACGGGTGCCACCGCCCCCGCGAATCCAACCCGCACTGGCTACACCTTTACCGGTTGGGACAGAACGTTCAACAACATCACCGCCGACACCACGGTAACTGCCGAGTACGATATCAATGTGTATACCGTCACCTTCCTTGGTGCCAACGACACTGAGTTAAGCGTGCAACAAGTCGAGCATGGTGAAGACGCTAGCGCGCCAGCCGTGCCATTTACTCCCGGCTTCTTGTTCCAAAACAGCTGGGATCACGCGTTCAACAATGTCACCAGCGACCTGACCGTACGCGCTGAGTTTAAGCGTGCATTTATGGTCCTCAATTATTCAATTGACGACGCGGTGGGTGTTTATATTGAGAGCGACACGGAGGTCATGAATGGCGCACCTGTGTACAAGCACACCGATAATAATTTCAGGTTATTGCGCCCAAGTTCCTCGTATTGGGAGTTGAGCGATGCAGTAACAGGCGGTACGCGATATGGTACTTTTAATACATCGTCAGATACGCTACCGACTGGGTTGTGGAATCCACATATCAATGGACAATCGCAAATTATGGTGCAACCTTATCAGCCCGCTCTCTCGTATCAATACAGAGCGTTTAGCACCAATAACTACGTCGATGAGCGTGATGCGCGAGGCATGTCTGTCCGTTATGTAGCACTCGATGGTCAAGGTTTTGATGGCGTTGACGAAGAAGATTTCGTCGTATCAGGGAAAGTAAACGTCAGTAATATGCCTGCAGGTTACCGTGTTGCGATTGATTATGTTGACGCAAACACTGTAAAAATCCGTGGTCTAGGCAATGACAATTCCGTGGCCCTGAACACGCTGTTCGAAGATATCGATTTTGCATTCCAAACTGGCGCATTCGTTGACGACAATTCCGCAGATGTCTTGCAGGCCAGCACGCAGCTCGATTTTGCGGTGCACGGTTATTTCAATGAAATTGAATTGACCGTGGATACGACCGCTGTTCAGACCATGAGCGTTAACTTATCTAATCTCGGCAGCAATAACTTAAATAACGTGCGTCAAGGTAATTTGACCTTTGAAAGTGGTGCATACGCCTATGCGTACGTAGCACAACCGGTGCAAGTGAATGAGTCGGGAACCTATTTGCTTGGTCAATTACGCGCGCCGTTAGACACCGTCATGTTGCTGTATAGAGATGAATTTGACCCGATGAATCCAGGGCAAAACCTAGTCAGTTATAACGATGATTGGAGAATTGCCACCGACTATGACCCAGACTGGAATCCGCGTACGTGGCTGAGCGGCATTGAGCAGTTCAATTGCTTGAACAGCGCTAATCTCTGCCCGACCTTACAGCACAATCTCGAAGAAGATGTTAGCTACATCATGGTCATTAGTCATTTTACCCCGTATAACATCGTTAACTTCCAACTACCACAATCCTTCTTCGTCCACGGCAATGGCGAGCCGTTCTTCACTCGCACGGTAAGCCTAAGCGCAGGTGCAAATGGCTCAGTGCCCGCAGCAACCGTCACAGCACGCACGGATCAGCCATTCAGTGTTACGGTCACGCCAGACACCGGCTATCAGCCAGCGGAAGCGGTGACGGGCAGCTGCGCGGCGGGGACGTGGGCCGGCAATGTCTACACCATCGACAGCGTGCAAGCAGATTGTTCGCTTGGCTTTAGCTTCGAGGCACGCGAATACACGCTAACGATTGAGCCAGCAAACGGAGAGGAAGCGGCGCAATCAACGCATGCGTTTGGTTCGGCAGTGCCACTGAACTTCCGCTACTCGCGTGACGGCCACGATTTAATCGGTTGGAACAGCGCAGCGAACGGTACGGGTGACACCTATACCGACGGCTTCAGCATGCCTGCGCAGGACTTGACCTTGTATGCGCAGTGGGAGATTCATACCTTCGACGTCCGTTTCTTAGACTGGAATGGCGCCGTACTCGACGAGCAGGTCATTAATTGGAACCAGGCTGCAACAGCACCTTCCGACCCAAGCCGTGAAGGCTACACGTTCACCGGTTGGGATGCGACGTTCGATGCGATTACAGCTAATTTAGACGTCACCGCGCAGTACGAAATCAACACTTACACGGTCACCTTTGTGGACCACGACGACACCGTATTGAAGTCAGAAATGGTCAATTGGAACACCGACGCGACCGCGCCGGCGAATCCAACCCGCACAGGCTACACCTTTACCGGTTGGGATCGAACGTTTAACAACGTCACAGCTGACATGACGGTTAAGGCTGAGTACGAGATCAATGTGTACTCAGTGACATTCCTTGGTGCCAACGACACTGAGTTAAGCGTGCAGCAAGTCGAGCATGGTCAAGACGCTAGCGCGCCAGTACTGCCATTTACACCCGGCTTCTTGTTCCAAAACAGCTGGGATCACGCGTTCACCAATGTCACTAGCGACCTCACCGTGCGCGCGGAGTTTAAGCGTGCATTTATGGTACTGAATTACTCGGTTGACGAAGCGGTGGGCGTGTATATCGAAAGCGATACGCTAACCAGCAACGGCTCGCCGGTGTATGTGCACACTGACGGTGAATTCCGCATGGTGCGTAACGTTACCTTCTGGGAACTCTTTGGTGATGCAGCGCATACCACGATCTACGGTAATATCATCGTCGACAGTGCGACACCGCCAACCGGCAACTGGCAGTTGCGGGTCAACACGCAATCGCAGATTAAGGTTGCGCCTTATCAGCCTGCCTTGTCGTATCAACATCGGTCGGTGACGACCAATAACTTTGTTGACGAGCGCGATGTCAAAGGCATGAATATCCGACTAATATCGGTTGATGGTCGACAGTTCGCTGGGCATGAAGGTGAAGACTTAATTCAGTCTGGCACTGTGATGCTGTCAGGTATGCCTTCAGCGTTCCGTGGCGAGCTGCGCGTTGTCGATAGCACCACGCTGAACCTGCGTGCGTTTGGTATGGACTCGAGTGTCGAAGTGAACACGTTATTCGAGTACCCAGAGTTATTCTTCTTGAACGAAGCGTTTGCCAATATACCGGCGGGTGAGGTTGAGCAACGCACCTATGGCTTCAATTTGGGGGTTCTTGGTTACTTCGAAGAATTTGAATTAACCGAAGCGGCGACCAGTATTGGCACTATGGGGCTGAGTTTAGACCGACTGCGTTGGAACTTCTTTGACGATGTCTACGCGGGTAATTTGGCCTTTGAATCGGGACCGTACTCCTATGCCTATGTTGCGCAGCCGTTCGAAGTGGAAACCTCGGGCATCTACCTGATGGGGCAGCTGCAAGCGCCGCTCGACACGGTCATGTTGGTCTATCGAGATGAGTTCGACCCAGCGAATCCGGGCGATAACCTGATTGGCTATAACGACGATATGTCTCGGCCGACCGTGTTTGACCCAACTTGGGATGGCCAGGCCGTTGCCGGTATCGAGTATTTAGGTTGCGCAACCAATCCGAATCGGTGCCCGAGCATGGAGCTGGACCTCGAAGCTGAGCAAACCTATGTGATGGTGATGACCCATTACCTTCCAGAGGACTCGATCAATTTTGACCTGCCACAGACGTTCTTTGTGCATGGCAACAGCCAATCGTACTTCACCCGTTCGGTTGCGTTGAGTGCTGGTGAGAATGGCTCGGTACCAAGAGCGACCGTGTCGGCACGTACTGACCGGTCTTTCAGTGTTACCGTAACGCCAGACACGGGTTATCAACCAGCGCAAGCGGTGACGGGTAGTTGTCCTGCGGGTACATGGGCAGGGAATGTCTACACCATTGACAGCGTGCAAGTGGACTGTTCGCTGGGCTTTAGCTTCGAGCCGCGTGATTACACGTTGACGATTGAGCCAGCGAATGGTGAGGCTGCGGTGCAGTCCTTGGAGACATTTGGTTCGTCGGTAGCGCTGAACTTCCGCTACTCGCGCGACGGTCATGACTTCGTGGGATGGAACACTGCTGCAGACGGCTCTGGTGACACCTATGCCGACGGCTTCAGCATGCCTGCGCAGGACTTGACCTTGTATGCGCAGTGGGAAATTCACACGTTTACAGTGCGTTTCCTTGATTGGAATGGTACCGAGTTGTCGTCGCAGACGATTGATTGGAATACTGCGGCTACCGCACCGGCGTCACCGACACGCGCGGGACATACCTTTACCGGATGGGATACGGCGTTTAATGTCATTACCGCTGATTTAGACGTGACGGCGCAGTATGAGATTCACACGTTTACGGTGCAGTTCTTCAACTGGGATGGTCGTTTGCTCGATACGCAGACGGTAGATTGGAATACGGCTGCCACCGCGCCAACGACGCCGGAGCGGGAAGGTTATGACTTTACCGGATGGGATAAGGCGTTTGATGCGGTAAGGGCTGATATCGATGTGACGGCAACGTTCTCGATTAAAGTGTTCCGCGTTGAGTTCTTGAATGACGACGGTGGTATTTTGTCGATTCAGAACGTGATTTGGCGTCAGGCAGCGGTGCCGCCGATCAGCCCGTCGAAAGAAGGCTATGACTTCGTGGGTTGGGACAAGCCGTACGATTCGATTACGTCAGATATTATTATTTACGCGCAGTACGAGCGGATCATGCTGACCGTTGAGGCTGTGGTGCAGAAGGCGTTTGGGTTTGGCTTTATTGACCCAGCGAGCCAGCGGATTGAATACGGCGGTGACGTCGAGTTCCGAGCGCATGTTGGCGCGCGCTACCGGGTGAAGTCAGTGAGCACCGATTGTGGCGTGGAGATTGATGTCGAGCGGGTGATTTACCGCCTGAGCGGGATTACCGAGAGTTGTAAAGTGGAGTTCGAATACGAGCGCCGCAGCACCTCGATACTGCATTTGCTGTTGGGCGCAGACCAGCAGCAAGGCAGCGGTGCCAAACCTTAACAAACCGCATAGACTCCGCAAAAACCCGCCGCTGGCGGGTTTTTTATTGCCAGCAGAATCAGCAGGTTAGCGTTCCGGCTCGGAGCCGGAATGCACATTCCGGCTCCGAGCCCGAATGCAGTACAAATCGATTCCAGCTGTTGAATTTGTGTGATAATGTCTCGTTTTCTTGTTGTTTCATAAGGACATACACCCATGGCAATGACCCTTTCTGAGCTTGCGGCAGAATTCGAAAAATCAAAATTAAAATTCAGAGTTAGTGACCGAGGCGATTTCATTTCTACGGGTATGGCGACGCAGCGATATCTCGATAAAGACGGCGACCAAGGGGTGATGATTCAGGTTCGTTTGCAAGAAAAAGTGAATCGAGCTTCAGACAGCAAACCGTTGTCGAGCGAGGCTTTGCAGAAATTCCAAAGCGCACTTGAGCAAGCGTCAAACACCGAACTAAGCATGGACAAACTGCGCGAACTCATGAGCCGCACCCTCGGAGAGGACGATGGTGAAGCCAGTTTCGAGCTTATTAGCTTTATTGCGCCGCTATATTTTCATCCAGAACGCAAGCCGCCACGTGAAGAATTATTAAGTATCGCCAACCGCGTCAACGCTAAAATTAAGTTCTCGAGCTTCACTATCGACAGTGATAACGATGTCATTTTTCTCTATCAAATTTCACTCGACGATCCAGAACAAAAATTCCTCAGCGGCTGTTTGCGACGCGTCTTTGGCGCGATGGCGCAGGCTTGTGACGAGTTTCACGACCATGTCGACGCCTACCATCACGGCAGCGCAAGCGGCTCAGAATCGTCAGTGCAATCCAACACTCAACCAGCCGACGCAGCCGAATCAAACGATGACCCGCGTTCGCTGATCAAACGAGCGCTGACAATTTATGTTAGCCGAGAAGAAAAAAAGCTAGAAGAAGAAGCCTTCAGCCGCTTAGTGAAAATCGTTCAACAAATGGTCGAGCACAAGATGATCACCGTGGAAATGGCCGACGACGACATCTATGCAAAAATTGTCGCAGTGCTTAAAAGCCTGTCGGAAAAAAGCGCAGAAGACGACCAGACGGAGCATTAAGCTATGAAGAAAGCTATGTTTTTCACCCGACTGGCATGCCACAGTTCGGCCATTCTCGGATTGGCGTTATCATTTTTAAGCGTCGTGGTTGCCCTGCAACTCGGTACCCCATGGCTTGAAAACTACGAATACGCACCGCTGGCAGCGGTCGGGTTGTCTGCACTCGGCATAATTTTTATCTACGTCGGTTACGAGTCGAAAACCGGACAAAGCGGCCTCACCAGCGACATGTTCGGCTTCTTTATCTATTCGCTCGCGATTTTGTTCACCGTCGCAACCGCGCTACTGCTCATGTTTCATTATCGAGAAACAGTGAGCTTGGGTCTTGACCCAGAAGGTTGGTCGGCATCTGCGGACTCCACCGCAGCAGTTTTCGGTGTCGCGGTGGCATTTGCAGGCTCGCTAGTGGCTATCCGAATCGCGTCACAAGGCTTGAAATCGAGCGATCAGTTCCAACAGGTTCAATACGTCAAGCTCATTCAGGACCAGCTACAAAGCACAGTAGAGCTGGCCAATACGTTTGAAGCCGAGCTACTCGAGTTCCAAAACAAGTGCCAAGCCATGATCGACCTGTTTTTCACCTTGCAATTCGGCAGTAATGACAAACAGTGGTTCTATTTGCACAACACGAACCGTCGTTCCGGCGCACGGCCAAACACCATTGAAGTTGACGGTGAGCTTTATGACATCAACCAATTCAGTGCGGTGCGAGACCTACACAGCGAAATTTCTTCATCGGTGGTGTCATTGTCAAAGCTCATTTCGGAAATGACTAAAGACAACCAGTTGGTCGGTGGCATGCAACGCAAGTTCGCAGCATCGCTGCGCGAGGAAATTGGCTATTACCCGTCCAGTTTAATGGTGGTCGGCCAAGGTCAGGTTGACGAGCAAGTCTCAGAGATTAAAGACAAGCTAAGCGACATCGCCTCGAGCCTAGCGCAGCGCGGGTGGCGAATGAAAACCGCCAATCGACAAGAACTTGGAGAAGTCGGCGCGGACGGGATTATTCCGGTCATCAAATACTTAGCTGAATTAAAAAGTTATTCGGAAACGCTTGGTGCGACTGATGACCATCGCCGTTCGCTATCAGTATTATTGATGGGCTTCTATTGTGCGTCGGGTTCGCAAGAACAGGGATTGAATACATTGCGTGACTTCAAATGTGGCGGCACCACGTGCACGGCGGGGCAACTCAGTGCGATGTTCGACCGCTTGAACAAAAAGCACGGCAGTGGCGCGCAGCACTCATACAACATTGGGGTTTTCTACCTAACGTTTCTGCTCAACCTGCAACCGGACACGCAGCATATTAACGACGAGTACTTAGACACAATTTCGGCAGCGCTTGGCATCGATCGTCATTCGCGTGATGGTTTTATCAATATTATCAATGACTACGCTAGTCGCACCGGTGAGTTCAGTCAGAGCTACAAACGCGTGCGCCAGTCGGCAGCGGCAACCTTAAGTAAGTTCGACGACTTCGTTACGCTGGTTATAGCGGAAACAGCCGAGAACCACCAAGAGAAGTATGTGCTGCTGTTCGATTTCGATGACAAAGAGAACGCTAGTTCGAGCGCACTTGCCATCGACGAAGCCGTCAGTAAACTCGGCGATCGTCTCGGCGAAGGCAAAGGCGCCGCTTAACACTTCACAAAACCTATCGGAAATCATGGTGTTAGAATTACGGCTCGGAGCCGTAATTCTCCATCCCCCAAGCCGCCGACAACGCATTACGGCTCCGAGCCGCAAACCACGACAACACATTCCGGCTCCGAGCCGAAAGGCCACAGCCCGCATAATCCCTCATTTTTCCAGACCGGAAAATTAACGTTTATTTACACTTACCCTCTCGAACCAAAAACAACAAAATGCTAAACTTCGCTCGTTGAAGTGAACCAAAATGGACAATCCGCACCAAAAAAGTGCAACTAACGCGCCAAACAGCACAAGACGGAGTTTATGCAGAGCAAGAGCCCGGGCCAAAGCAGCCAAAGCATCCACAGCCAAGAGCGCATCGCGTTCGTAGGCAACGAAGACACGACATTGATCGGTTTTCGTGGCGAGCTTATCCGTGACCTCGTTAAACAAGGTCACACCGTCTACGCATTCTGCACCGAATTCAGCGACAGCAATCGCGACAAAATCGAAGCCCTCGGCGCCATCCCCGTGCAGTACAACATGAGCAAATTCTCGCTCAACCCGCTGCGCGACGCCTTCACCATGGCGCAACTGTACCGCTTCTTCAAACGCTTCGACATCACCATCACCTATTGCTTCTTCGCCAAGCCCGTGATTTACGGCACACTAGCCGCCGCCATGGCGCGAGTGCCGAAACGCATCGCCAAAATCGAAGGGCTCGGCCGCGTGTTCACCGAAACCCAAGACGGCCCAAGCATCACCACCAGCGTCCTGCGCTGGGGCATGATCCGCCTGTACAAACTGGCACTACCCAGAGCCAGCCTATTACTACTGCTCAACAACGAAGACAAATGGGACCTCATCGACCGCTACAACATCCGCGTCCCGCGCAGCGAAGTCATCGGCGGCATCGGCGTTTGTCTCGACGCCTATCCACAATGCAGCGCCCCAAAAGGCCCGTTGCGCTTCATCTTCGTCGGCCGCTTATTGGTCGAAAAAGGCATCCGCTACTTCCTTCAAGCCGCCGAAGTCATTAAAAAAGAACACCCCGACGTTGAATTCATCGTCCTCGGCGAACCCGACGGCAAAGCTGGCCGCGAAAAAGCCGTCAGCCGCCCAGAGCTCATGGAATACGTGCGCCGCGGCGTCATCACCTATCCCGGCCGCGTCAACAACGTCGTCGACTGGCTCGCCAGTAGCAGCGTCTTCGTCCTGCCAAGCTATTACCGCGAAGGCTTGCCACGCAGCACCCAGGAAGCCCTCGCCGTCGGCCGTGCTGTAATCACCACCGACATGCCCGGCTGCCGCGAAACCGTCGAGCACGCAAGCAATGGCCTCCTTATTCCGCCACACGACCAAGTTGCTTTGGTGCGCGCTATCGAACACTTCATCCATCACCCAGAAGACGTCGACGTCATGGGGCAGCGTGGGCGCGAACTGGCGAAAGAAAAATTCGACGTCCGCGCCTGCAACGACAAAATCTTAGGCTTGATCCACGCACTCCCAAGTGCCAACGCCCAAGCCAGCTACAACACCCAAACCGAAAACGAAAAGCAAACCACACATGGGCAAAATGTCGCAGAAACAACGACCAACTACCGAAACGAACAATAAAACGCCCAAAAACAACAAAAGAACAACAAAAAACAACAAGGAAGTAATATTTATTTACAATTCGCAAACAAACCCCATTGGTTCTCACCTTTGAAATCCGTATAATCAGCGATTGACCAGTAAAAAAATAAAAAATAACAATTAAAAACTCGGCAGAAGTACATTGGATGTAGTCATCGCAGTTTGGTATCCATGCACCTAACTCGTATAAAAAACGGCGCAAGTCGACTCATCCATGTTGAATCTTCACCATTCATACTTTTGCCACACAACACAACCAGAATAACACCAAGCTGGACATTGGGATCCTGAACCCACGGGCGGTAGCGTGCCTGCGCACCAAGCAACACGCAGAAAAGTGGCGGACAGGGCAGGAAAGCAACACATGACTGAAACACCGCACAATCGGCATAAAATTACCATTTACAGTGGCGAAGAATCCGTCATCACCTTAGGCGTGCCGAAAACGCATTCGCCGGCCCAGGTGGTACTGATCGCGCAACGCGAAATGAGTCGTATTCCAGCCGCCACGCATGCAATCATTCGCGGCGTCAACGGCAATACGGTCGAAATAGCAGCGACCGATGGCTGGATTAAAGCACAAATGGCGGCGATGAAGCTCCGCAGCTAAACTGCCACACCTGCACCAAAATGGTGAATTTACACGCCAGAAGGTGGTTATTACCTAAAAAAACCGCCATAATCAGTTAGTATCGCCAAAGTCAAAGCTCATATGATAATGATCATATAGAAAATATAATAACAACGAAGAAATAGCATGCCAAAACAGGAAAAAATCATGTCGTACGCCACTCCGTCGCCAGCGAAAAAGCCCAAAACCCTGTTCAAACTGCTGAGCGTCTCCGCGCTTGCTTTGTTCCTGAATGCCTGTGCGTTTGCTCCTGGCAGCCACATGGACCCCGACCAAGCCGCCGACAGCCTCGAAGGCCAAGTCCTCTTTCACAACATTACCCCGCAGCTCATCGCTGACCTGCGCACGCCAACGCCACCACCCACGCACAACGCCCAACTCGACCAAGCCCAAGCGGAGTATGACTACACCGTCGGCCGTGGCGACGTGCTTAACATTACCGTGTGGAACCACCCAGAACTGACCATCCCCGCCGGCTCCATGCGGAGCGCCCAAGAAGCGGGTAACTGGGTGCACAACGACGGCACCATCTTCTACCCGTATATCGGCCGCATCACCGTCGACGGCCTGAAAGTCACCGAAATCCAAGAACTGATTACCGAGCGCCTCAGCCGCTACATCGAAGATCCACAAGTCGACGTCACCGTCGCTGCTTTTCGCAGCCAACGCGTGTACGTGACCGGTGAAGTGAAACAACCGGGCACCCAGCCGGTCACCAACGTACCGATGACCTTGCTCGACGCCATTAACCGCTCAGGTGGCATCACCGACATGGCCGATTGGCGCAGTGTCGTACTGACCCGCAACGGCCAAGAACAACGCTTCTCGCTACAAGACCTCTACACCCGCGGCGACACCACCCAAAACACTTTATTACTGCACGGCGACGTGGTCCATGTTGAACGCAACGACGTCAACAAAGTCTTTGTCCTCGGTGAAGTCAACCGCGCCAGTTCCGTGCCGGTCAACCGGTCGCGCATGACCTTAGCCGAAGCCCTCGCTGAAGCCGGTGGTGTGGCAGAACAACGCGCCGACGCCAGTGGCATATTCGTTTTCCGCGAAGCACCGGCAGGGGCGAGCTATGTCGCTGACGTCTATCAGTTGAACGTCAAGCAAGCCACGAGCTACGTACTCGCCGACCAATTTGAATTGCAACCGCGCGACGTTATTTTCGTGACCGCCGCACCAATTGCACGTTGGAACCGGGTCATCAGCTTGATCATGCCAACCGTCACCGGTTTGTATCAAGTCGCCCGCACCGACTCCGAACTGAATCGATAAGCCGCGCCATGTTTCAGAAAATTCTGGTGGTGTGTGTCGGCAATATCTGCCGTTCACCCACTGCCGAATTCTTACTTAAACAGCAGCTACCGCAGAAGCAGATTAGCTCCGCTGGGCTGCACGCCATGGTTAACGACGGCCAAGGGCAAGAGATGGACGAGCAAGCCCGTCGTATCGCAGAACAGTACGGACTAGTCTGCCCGCCCCATCAGGCACGACAGCTAACGAGCGAACTGGCGCGCAATCACGATCTTATTTTGGTGATGGAAAAACGTCACCGCGACGATATTGGTAAACGCTTCCCCGAAGCCCTAGCAAAAACCATGCTCTTCGGCCAATGGGACGGACAAAAAGACATCCCCGATCCGTACAAGAAAAGCGATGAAGTGTTTCACCAAATTTACAAGTTAATCGACCACCATAGCCGTTTGTGGGCGAAAAAATTGGAACAATAAGCACATGTCAGAAGTAAACAAACCAACCGCACAGACCCACCGCGCCGACGACGAAATCGATTTAGGCCGTTTATTCGCCACCTTATTTGACTACAAATGGTGGGTTGTCGGATGTACCGCGGCGGCCGCTGCTTTAGGTTTGGCCTATGGCACCCTCGCCACACCGGTGTACCAAGCTGACGCGCTGGTGCAAATTGAGTCGAAAAAGTCGAGCTTTCCCGGCTTAGGTGACTTAGGTGACATGTTTGAACAAGGCTCCACCGCCGCCACCGAAATTGAAATTATTCGCTCGCGCATGGTGCTCGGCTCGGTGGTTGAGCAATTACGCCTCGACATTTCCGTACAGCCGGACTATTTCCCGATCATTGGTAAGTGGATGGCTCGCCGCTACCGGGGCAGTGAACCTGCGCCTGCGCGTGTTTTCACCCGTAACGCCTGGGGTGGCGAACGCATCGAATTTGCCGATTTACGCTTGCCGTCATCACTCCTTGGCCAGCCACTGACCTTGATTGCTGGCGCAACCGACGCCAGCGGCAATACGGCATTTAGCTTATGGCTGGACGGTGATTTAATTGTCGAAGGGCAAAGCGGCGAAGCAATCAACACCGACACCGACTTTGGTCGGGTGTATGTGCGTATTAGCGACTTACATGCACGGGAAAAAACTGAATTTACCGTGACCCAACGTAGTAACCTGTCAGCGATTAACGCATTACGCGGTGCAATCACCGTGAGCGAGCGCGGTCGCCAAACCGGTATTCTCGATCTGCGCATGACCGGCAGTAACCGCGGAAACATTCAACGCGCGCTAACCGCGGTCGCCCAAGAATACTTGATGCAAAATATTCGCCGGAACGCGGCGGAAATTGAGCGCAGCCAAGAGTTTATTGAAGCGCAACTGCCACGCATTCAGGAAGAGCTACAATTGGCCGAGAACGCACTGAACGCGTATCGCTTACAGAACGAGTCGGTCGACATTCAGTTTGACACCCAGCGCGTCTTGCAACAAATGGTCGAAATTGACCAGCGTTTAGCCGAGCTCGAAGTGCGTGAAATTGAGCTGGCGCGTTTGTATACCACGAACCACCCGAATTATCGGGCATTAACGCAGCAGCGCGAGCGCTTGCAAGAAGAGCGTGAGGCCTTACGTGGCGAAGTCGGTGAGTTACCCGAAGCGCAGCAACAGATTTTACGCCTGACCCGTGACGTCGAAGTCAGTCAGCAAGTGTATTTGCAGCTACTGAACCGCAACCAAGAAATGAATATTCTGCGTGCTGGAACCGTGGGTAATGTGCGGATTATCGACGAAGCGAGTGTTGCGCCAGGGGCGGTCGCACCGCGCAAAGCACTCATTTTAGCGCTGTCGATTATTCTTGGCGGCATGGTCGGCGTCGGTATTGCTTTTGTGCTCGGCTTTGTTCGCCGTGGCATTGAAACACCGAAAGAGCTCGAAGACGCAGGTATTCCCGTCTATGCGTCAATTCCGATTTCCGAAAAGCAACTGCGTATGGAAGAGCAGCTGAAACAAGCGATTCGCATGGGCAAATTTAAAGGTAAGAACAAAGCGAATCAGCAGAAATACAATACCTTGTTGTTGGCGCGGGACAACCCCGAAGACAATGCGGTCGAAGCACTGCGTGGGTTACGCACAAGCTTGCACTTCGCCATGCTGGAAGCGAAAAACAAAGTAGTGATGATCTCCGGCCCAAGCCCGGAAGTCGGTAAAACCTTTGTCACTGCCAACCTTGGTGTGGTGTTGGCGCAAGCAGGCTTTAAAGTCTTAGTGATTGACGCGGACTTACGCCGAGGCTACATGCACACCACCTTTGGGGTGAAGAACGACCATGGACTGGCAGATATACTTGCCGGTCGTTGCCAGCGAGAGCAAGCCATTCTGCCGGTCGGCATTGATAACATTGATTTTATGCCGCGGGGCACGACACCTCCGAACCCGTCCGAGCTACTCATGCACAAGCGCTTTGGCGAGCTATTGGCGTGGGCGAGCGACAACTACGACGTGGTGCTACTCGACACACCACCAATTCTTGCGGTGACCGACCCCGCCATTGTCGGCCGTTACGCCGGTACCAACTTCATTGTCGCACGCTTTATGAAAAACCATGTGAAAGAAGTGGAGTACACCATCGAGCGCTTCGACAAAGCCGGCATTGAGATTAAAGGCGTGATTCTGAACGGTATCGAGAAGACCGCACGCAGTAGCTATGGCTATGGTAGCTATGGGTACTACAGTTATGGTTATGCGAGTTCGAAGTAAAAAATATGAAATTATTGGTCACAGGTGGAGCCGGCTTTATAGGCTCCGCAGTTATTCGTGAGATTATTCGGCATTCGAACGATCAAGTAATCAACGTTGATAAACTCACATACGCAGGTAATTTAGAGAACCTCACCGAGATTGAAAGTAACGAGCGCTATCTTTTCGAGAAAGTCGATATTTGCAATACAAAAGAGCTCGAGCGAGTATTCAATCACCATCAGCCTGACGCAGTCATGCATCTAGCAGCTGAAAGCCATGTTGACCGATCTATTGACGGTCCTGCGGACTTTATCAACACGAACATTGTCGGCACCTATACGCTACTCGAAGTCGCTCGGAAGTATTGGAAGGGCTTAGGCACAGAAAGAAGGCAACTATTTCGCTTTCACCATATTTCAACCGACGAAGTTTATGGTGATTTAGAAGGCACCGATGAGTTATTTACAGAAAACACGCCGTACGCACCAAGTTCGCCCTATTCAGCCAGTAAAGCGAGTTCGGACCATTTAGTAAGAGCATGGCACCGAACGTTTGGCTTACCAACCATTATCACAAATTGCTCGAATAACTACGGACCATACCATTTCCCGGAAAAGCTCATTCCTTTAATGATCCTCAATGCCCTCGAGGGCAAGCCATTACCGGTTTATGGTACAGGTAATCAAATTCGCGATTGGTTGTACGTTGAAGATCACGCGAGAGCACTGCTCAAAGTTATACAAGAAGGCAAGATTGGGGAAACCTATAACGTTGGTGGTCACAACGAAAAGCAGAATATTGACGTTGTCAAAACCATATGTGAGTTGCTAGAAGAGTTGGCACCGCAAAAGCCAGAACATATTAAAAGCTACCAAGACCTGATTACCTTTGTTACTGACCGGCCAGGACATGACATTCGTTATGCGATAGACGCCAGTAAAATCGATAAAGATCTTGGTTGGAAACCGCAAGAAAGCTTTGATTCTGGTTTACGTAAAACAGTGCAGTGGTATTTAGCGAACATGGACTGGTGTAAGCGAGTGCAAGACGGTAGTTATCAACGCCAGCGTTTGGGGCAAATAGAAAAAACTGATTAATGAGAAGGCAATAAAGCGAACTTATGAAAGGAATTGTATTAGCAGGTGGTTCAGGGACGCGTTTATACCCAATTACCATGGGTGTTTCAAAACAGCTGTTGGCTATCTACGATAAGCCAATGATCTATTATCCGCTTTCAGTGTTGATGTTGGCGGGCATTCACGAAATTTTGATTATTTCAACCCCAGAAGACCTACCCAGCTTTAAGAAGCTTCTGAAAGACGGCTCGCAGTTCGGTATTCAACTTTCCTACGCAGAGCAGCCTAGCCCGGACGGACTTGCCCAAGCATTTATTATCGGTGAAGAGTTTATTGGTGATGACAGCGTTTGTTTGGTGCTAGGGGATAATATTTTCTATGGGCAAGGCTTTAGCCCAAAACTCAAACACGCTGCGCAGCAATCCGGGGGTGCGACCGTGTTCGGTTACCAAGTGAAGGATCCAGAGCGCTTTGGTGTGGTTGCCTTTGATGAAAATCATCGTGCGGTTTCTATAGAAGAAAAGCCGACGAATCCAAAGTCCAATTATGCGGTCACTGGCTTGTATTTCTACGACAACGATGTGATTGAAATTGCCAAGCAAGTCAAGCCATCTGATCGCGGTGAGCTGGAGATCACGACCGTAAACCAGACTTACTTGGAACGTGGTGATTTGAATGTTGAAGTACTTGGCCGAGGTTTTGCTTGGTTAGATACCGGTACTCATGAAAGCTTACTAGAAGCAGCTCAGTTCGTTGAAACGATTGAAAAACGCCAAGGTTATAAAGTCGCTTGTTTAGAAGAAATTGGTTATTTGCAAGGCTGGTTAAGCTGGGATGAATTACAACAAACTGGCAAAGACTTTGCGAAGAATGGCTATGGTCAATACATTTTGAGCTTAAAGCAACGCTCATAAGGCCAACCGAATATGATACCTGTCACTAAACCTTACCTGCCAAGTCGTGAAAAACTTGATCAATATATCGATGGTATATACAAGCGTGAGTGGCTCACAAATAATGGTGAATTGGTCAAAGAGTTGACGCGCCGTTTAGAAGAATACCTTGGTGTTGAAAATCTTTTATTGGTTTCTAATGGCACATTAGCGCTGCAGATTGCCTTCCGAGCGTTAGGGATTCACGAGCCAATCAACGGCAAAAGCGCAGAAGCCATTACTACACCTTTCACCTTCGTGGCAACGGCGAGTTCGTTGAAGTGGGAAGGCATTGAACCGGTTTTTGCGGATATTGACCCGGATACTTGGTGTTTAGCACCGGAGAATATTGAACCGGCTATTACCGAACAGACCAGAGCCATAGTACCAGTGCACGTTTTTGGTAATGCTTGTGACGTTGAGCGAATAGATGAAATTTCGAAACGACACGACTTGAAGGTGATTTATGATGCAGCCCACGCGTTTGGTGTGAAATATAAAGGTGAAAGCCTATTAAAATGGGGTGATGCTGCTACCTTAAGTTTTCATGCTACAAAAGTGTTTCATACCATAGAAGGTGGTGCGATTGTTTTTAAACGCAAAGAAGACTTAGAAAAAGCTAAGAAACTTATCAACTTTGGCATTACCGGGCCGGAAACCATCGAAGAGCTTGGTATTAATGCCAAAATGAATGAGTTTCAGGCGGCTATGGGTTTGGCGGTGCTTGATGATATTGATACTATTATTGAAAGAAGAAGACAAATAAAAGCGACATATATTCGAGAACTAGAAGGAAACTACAGGGTTCAACGATCCAACCCGAATATACTCGATAACGCTGCGTATGTCCCATTAGTTTTAGGTAATGAAGGCGAGCTACTTTCTACCATAGCTCGACTTAAAGCTGAAAATATTGTGCCTAGACGGTATTTTTACCCATCTTTAGATTCGTTAGCATTCCTCTCAAAAGGTCTTGACATGAGTCATTCTAACAATATAGCTAGTAGAATATTTTGTTTACCGATCTATGATTCATTAAATGATGACCAACTGCGATCTGTAGTTAATAGTTTGAAGACTTATTAATAAGGAAATCTTATGGCATTCTTGACTGAAGCTGAATTGAAGGAAATAGGGTTCGCAAGTATTGGTAGTAATGTATTAATTTCCGATAAGGCCTCAATATATAATCCTTCGAAAATATCAATAGGCTCCAACGTCCGGATAGATGACTTTTGTGTGTTATCGGCCGGTGAAGGCGGAATCGTACTTGGAGACTACGTCCATATTGCAGTTTTCGCTTTGTTGATTGGCAAAGGAAAGATAACTTTGGATGATTTCAGCGGTGCTTCTTCGAGAGTGTCGATATATAGCAGCAATGATGATTACACAGGGGCTTGTCTTAGTAACCCAACAGTTCCTGATAAATATAAAAATGTAACGGTTGCTGATGTACATATTGGGCGCCATGCGCTTATCGGTTCGGGAACGGTTGTTTTACCGGGAGTTACAATAGCCGATGGTGTCGCTGTTGGTGCATTAAGTCTTGTCAACAAGGACTGTGAAGAATTTAAGGTGTATTCAGGTGTTCCTGCTAGGTATTTGAAAGATAGAAGACGTGACTTGTTGACACTTGAAAGAGAGTTTTTGAATAGCCAATGAAAATTCTCCATTTAGCAACCGATGACAAGTTTCTTGATCATGCCTTACCAGTTTTTGAAGCGGTTTATCCCAATTCCAATGAAGCTATAGTATTTTCGTCATCACTAAAGTTGCGTTATGTAAAATCAACAGTTAGTAAGATTATCAAACCAAGGAAGAGTTACGATCGTTCTAATGCATCAATGATTCGAAACTTTTTTGAAAGCTGTGATGTTGTTGTGTTTCACTCCTTTTCTGGAGGCTTTTCAGGTTTAGTTCGTTTGATTCCGAAAGAAACACCGACGATTTGGCTTGGCTGGGGTTATGATTATTATGATTTGATTGATAATCTATCGTTGCTGTTACCTAAAACAAAAGAGCTTAAGTCCGTTTTGCAGCCAATAACAATGTCTATGAAGCTCCGACAGACTGTAAAGAAGCTACTTGAGAAGACAGGGATTATTGAGAATAAAATTGCCCTGATTAAGAGATTCGCAGTATTCGCCCCCGTCTTACCGAGTGAATACCAAATGATAAAAGCAGCCGTTAAAATGGAACCGTTTCCACGTTATGTTCGTTGGAATTATGGAACTATAGAAGACAATTTAGTTAAGGGATTCGAAAAAGAGACGGTTAGCGGAAATGATATTTTGGTTGGAAATAGCGCGTCATTTACATGTAACCACGTAGAATCTTTTGATGTGCTATCTCAAATATCATTAAATAATAGAAAGGTGATATCCCCACTAAGTTATGGTGAAGTGCCTTATCGTGAAGAAATCGAGAAACTTGGCCGCAACTATTTTGGTGACAACTTTTTTCCTTTACGCGATTTTATTCCCGTCGAAGAATATATTGCACAAATTAAGAGCTGCGGATTTGTGATTATGAACCATGTTCGTCAGCAGGCGGTGGGTAATATTATCATTATGCTTTACTTGGGGGCTCGTGTGTTTCTAAGGGAAGAAAATCCCACATACCGTTTTTTAGCCGATCAGGGAGTAGTATTGTCTACCGTCCAAGAACTCATCAGAGAGCCTTCTCTTTTGTCGTCTGAACTCAGTGAAAGAGAGAAATTAAACAATAGGGACTTTGTGAGTCAATATTGGGGAAGAGAGCAAGCTCTGATCAACACAAAAAGTCTGTTATCTTCCACAGTTAATATCAAGAAATAGTGAATGTCTCTAGCTAGAAAAACCTCCTCCGGTATTCTCTGGAACTTCTTTGAGCAGCTTGCGCGAAGAGGTGTCGGTGTATTTGTTACACTGATGCTTGCGTACTTCCTTACGCCAGAGGCCTATGGCCTTGTAGCGATGATGGCGGTTTTTCTAGCGTTGGGTTCATCGCTTATGCAATCGGGTTTTAATCAAGCTCTAATACGTATGCCTCAAGTGACGCAGACCGACTATAACACGGCATTCTTTGCTAACATCGGGTTGGGTTCTTTTGCTTACTTGGTGCTGTTTTTAAGTGCTCCATATATTGCAGATTTTTATGAAGAGCTGCAATTAGTTTTGCTCATTCGTGTGGCTGCGTTATCTATTGTGATAAATGCATTTCAAGTAGTTCAGCAAGCGAACTTAAGCAGAGCCTTGAACTTCAAAGCACAAGTAAAGGCGGCGCTACCTGCAAGCGTTATCTCAGGGGTAATGGCTATTGGCTTAGCATATTTGGGATGGGGCGTATGGGCGCTGATTGTACAAATGCTACTCGCAGCCTTGCTACAAACGATATTACTGTGGATAGTACAAGGCTGGCGCCCAACACGTGACTTTTCAATTCCGACGCTAAAAGAAATGTATGGGTTTGGCTATAAGCTTTTTTTGTCAGGTGTATTGGATACAATTTTCCAAAATTTGTATGTTTTAGTGATCGCCAAATTGTTTAGCGCAACGGTGGCGGGATTGTATTATTTTGCGAATCAGATAAAAAAATTGGTGATACAGCAGCTAGTATCCTCGATTCAGACAGTTACTTATCCTGCACTCTCTAAGTTACAAGATAACGATGAAAGTTTGCGTCGCGGTTATAGTAGAGTGATCAGTGTTACAACATTTTTACTGTTTCCGGCTATGCTATTCTTAGCAGTTATGACGGAGCCACTATTTGCGATATTCTTGCCCGAAAAATGGTCCACTGCTGCGTCCTATTTACAGTTAATGTGTATCGCTGCGATGTTGTATCCATTGCATTCGATAAATTTGAATATCTTAAAGGTAAAGGGTCGATCAGATTTATTCCTGTACCTTGAAATAATCAAGAAAGCAGTGGCCATCGTGGTGATTCTGGTTAGCTATCGGTGGGGAGTTTACGGATTGCTGATTGGGCAGATCGTAACTTCTGTTTTGGCCTATTTACCGAATAGCTATTACTCGAATAAGTTGATTGGGTATGGCACTTTAAAGCAGCTTTTGGACTACGGCGGATACCTTTTGATTGCGGGAACGATATCAATTACCGCCTTATATGCATTTTACACACTCGGAATATCAAACCTTGCTATGGTGTTTATAGTACTGCCGTTAATGGGACTGACATATCTTTGTTCTAGCTATTTTGTTCGAAAAGATGATTTACTATTTTTGCTGAAGACTATAAAACCATGAGGAAGAACTTCTATTTAATGAAAATTGTGCGTTTTTTAGTGGTCCTAAGTTTATTCATGCGGCGCAGCAAAGTATTGAAGCTGTTGCATTGACTATTTGAATCGGCCTTGTTGATCAAATCAGTACTGAGGGTAAAATTGCCCCTTTCCCACCTGGGGTTAACGCACCATTTCGCTCACGGGCATGCCAAGGCGGGTTAATTTATTAAGTACGGCGACCCGTACATAACCCTCTCCGACCTGCGCGTTGTAACTATGGTAACGCAACCGCTCGCCGGTCAGGCTTTTGAACCGCCACATCGCGGTTTCCGCTAATGAACGCTGGTGGTAACCGGTATCATGCTTCCATTGCGCTAACTGGCCTTGCTTCAAGGCTTTAACTGCGTCGTTTCGCGGGTGGTCTCCACGCCAGTATCTAGCGTTGCTGCGCGGCGGTATACATGGTATTGCGTTTTTACGGGCTATTTCCCGGTAACATTCTTTGGTGTCGTAGGCTCCGTCGCCGGTTACCTTGCCTACTTTTCGGCGGCCCATTTTCTTTAGCATCGTCGGGAGAACTTCGTTGTCTCCGACATTAACCAGAGAGACTTCTTCACACACGACTTGTTGGCTTTCGACGTCTACGCCTAGGTGGAGTTTACGCCAAGTACGACGCTTTTCCTGGCCATGCTTGCGCCCTTTCCATTCGCCTTCACCGAATACTTTTAGTCCGGTCGCATCAAACACCACGTGTGCTACAGGACCTGACGGGCGT